>Ga0325410_1002043_pt1 | contig 22473 bp, 11 predicted proteins | sample PopdelMetagenome_16_FD_206182 | JGI IMG/M metagenome (GOLD analysis project Ga0325410, IMG submission 206182) | Populus deltoides microbial communities from Bellville, Georgia, United States - Xylem-PdIQD-R3 | ecosystem: Host-associated > Plants > Phyllosphere > Stem > Wood/Secondary xylem...
CCATTAATCTCATTATATATTTTACATGTTAACCTAGAAATTTTGGGAGGGCGTACATTTTTCTGCCCCAAAAAGAGTGTTCGAAAACATTAAGTCCGCAGTTATATCACATTCAAAGGGAGCTGATAAGAGAGGAGAAAAGCATATGCTACGGCTGGCCTTTCTGATTAATTATGCTACACTAGGAATCTAGGAGGTGCATCTTACTGTTTGTGATCCGAGCCAGGATTAGCATCTCCTTCTGATCCTCGCCGCTTCTTCTTCCCCTCCCCGTGCCTTGACCGTCTAGGTGCCTCATCCTCACTTTCACTCTCATCGTTTCTATTGCTATTTACAGCACCAAATTGATCTTCATGGGAAGCCTTGTATGTTTCCTGCGGGTATCTTGTCTCATCATTTGATTCCCCAGCTGCACCCCTAACCAGATCTGATTCTATACTATGTCTGTCAATTCGATCATTGGGTGCTGCTCTCTGATCTCTCTTAAAAGACCGGTTATTGTTCTGGGAAGATGATGCGAGAAGTGGTGCAAACATGCCACCTGGCCGAGGGCCTCGAAGAGGATTTGATGCAGTGGGGCCCATTTCCCCCATAAACGGAGCACGTCCTGAACCCATCATCATCCCAAATCCACCAGCTGGAAACATAGCTCCTGGCTGGGAAGGCCGCCCAGGAAACATCATGCCAGATGTAGCACCAGTAAAATCACCAGAAAACCTCGGACCATATGGGGCGAATCCACGGGAAGCCACACCAAAGAGATCTGGCATTCCGAAGCTATCAGGTACAGCTCCGTATGAAAAACCATCAGCACCCATCATCATGGGGGGAAAAGCTCTCATGCCAGGGATGGGTCTTGCCCCACGGGCAATTGGAATGTGAGGAGGCCACATGATTCCTCTACCTCTCCCTCTGCCTTGAGCTGCTGCTCCAAGAGTATGCCCGAAGGCTTCCACCTCCTCTTCACTTTCTTCCTCCTCCTCTTCTTCATTGTCCTCAAATGGGACAATGTCAGGGTTTTCACCACCACTGTCAGGATTGACTCCTTTTTCTTTTTCCTCTTCTCGTTTTGCTTCAGCTGCAACTGAGATTGCCTGCATCCCATAAAGGAATATTATTTAAATACATTTAGTTCATTGCATTCCATATTTTGGAGAGCTGCGCCTTAGAATCAAATAATAGCGAGTGTAGCACGGCCACCCATTAAGCATATCGGTTATGTCAATATAAAGAATAGTTCAAAAATAGAAATGTTTATGATTCTGAACATAATCCCCACCTCCCTAAAACTTTACCTACAACCACAGACTTCTAGTTTTGTATTTGTTTCTAGTTCTAAAAATTCAATTTATGCTACATTTATTGATGACTCGTTTCATATCATGATTCAAAGACTACAAAATCAGTGTGGTTAAGTTTACAGAATCAAAGACAACAAAGAGATGGAAGGAGGTGTTTTCCACGATTGAGATAAGTTGGCACATAAACAAGAAATAAGAAAACTGAAGTTAATTCATTCCTTAGAACATAAATAAGAAAAAATAAAACTGACATTAATTCGATCCTTTATGCTTCTTACTATAATTACATTGAAGGAATGAACAGAAAAAGAATATCAGTCTCTATTTTCTTCTTGTCCTTCAATGAACTCTTCCCTCTCTTCTACTAACCAATTCAATCACTTTTGAACCATGACAATTGGTATCATGAAAAGTAATTGAACCTGTTGAATAAGTTTAGTAGAAGAAAAGAAAGAATTCATTGAGGGAGAAGAAAAAAATAAAGACACAGAGGAAGATAAATATTTTCTTTCATTTTCGATTCATGCCTTTAATGTAATTTAGTTACAAAATATATAGTGAGAAGCATAAATAAGAAGCCCTGTTGTTAGCCACACACGTGACTGAAATATGAAGTAACCAGCTCTTGCAAGTGATCGACAGAAATTAAAATAAACTACTTTAACAAGCAAGGACATTATCATCTAAAAGACATTGACAACATGCATGAATTCTGTATTTTTTGTACAAGCTAATGTTAATTCTTCTACGCTGTTAAGTCAAACACAAACCGCAGGTAGAAGCAAATAAAATCATTTAATATTCAAGCTACTATAAATTCTACTATGCTGTTAAATCAAATACAAACTGAGGTGGAAACGAATGAAATCAAGTATATTCAAGTAATTTTATAAGACTTCCTTGTTGGAAAACGTGACACTAGTCATTGAATATATAGGATTGATCCATGGCCACTTGCAGCTAGGATTAGGTTTTGTTGATATAAGTGCTAATAATGGCACATGAAAAGAAAGCATGTTACAAATAAAATTTGATAATTGCTTCTGGCAGGGCACAAATTGCTTAAACTTTGATAGTTGTAGGATGATATTCTTTAATGTTTAGCTTTGGAAATTTAATTGAACATTTCTTCTGGATGAAGGACTACTTTACTAGCATCCCAAAAACTTATCATCACCCAGCAAACCCAGCAAGCACTGAGTTGGCATGAATACCACGCCTTAATGGATATATAATTTTTATGAGATATTATTACCTATATGGAATTCTGGAAAATAAACCAGAGAGAAAAGGTAGGAAAAAGTGAGAAAAAACTGGAAAAATGAAACTTTTGTTTGCTTTTATTAGTTATTTAACATGAGGGATTCTCACTAAAATCTTATGGAAACTAAATGGGAGATAATTAAAAATTTAAAATTATAAATGCCAAAGTGAAATGTCATTAAATTAGCAAGGACTAAAATATAGTTGATCTATCTGGTAGCTATTTGTGATAATGGTGAACTAGGTGGAATAGGTATGTATGTTATAAAATAATTATAAAAATTATAATAACCTTTAGAACATCGCATTCCTTCAAGAAATAACCATACCTTGTAGATAAAAATAAATAAAAAATCAATCACGTACATTTGTACCAGAAAAACCCTTTTGATCACTAATGGGGAAAAAGTTTATAAAACCCTTGAAAAGGGCATTTATAGAATAACACGATTGATTGATTGTCTTTTAAAATCTACAAGGACTCAAGTAAAAAATATTTAAGAAAACTATACTAGAAATGTTGTTAAAGTGCAAATACTATATGGTGGTCATCTCAATCAATCAAGAAAGCAACATCCTCCATCCCATGTTAAGAACTACTTTGGTTGGTAAGCTTTGGATCTAATATCTTGTCTTTTACATGATCCCTTACCACTTGTGATACAACCCAATATACATATTTACTATTCCTCTCCATAATTACTACATGACCATAAGAAGGTTAGCACATTTTAAACGCAGGGGAAATGGGCAATAAACTCATTATTTTAAGATTCTCAACAGCAAAATTTTCAAAGTGTATAACTGCATTAATTGCCAAATGAGGAAAGGACAATGACACATCACATCCTTCTTTCTTTCCATCTCTTTCTTCATTCTATAAATAGTTAAAGTGCTTCTTTATCTACCTCACCATGTTTTTAAATAAAAAAAATTTATGGAACAAGCATACCATGAGGTCGCTATCTGGCTCCAGATAAAGTAAGGACGCCAATTGCTCACCAATAGAGGGTTCTAGCTCCTGACAATCTCTACTAATCTGCATTCATGAAAAGTACAAACATAACTAGAAATAAGTAAATAGACACACTATAGCATTAGAGAAGACCAGAAATGGCTAGCTCGACTAATATTAGGACTTCACTACAACACACAGCTCAAATAACCAATTTATATTACCAAGAAAACTATCATAACAAAAGAAGTGTGGTAAAACCATATTGATATAAATGATTTTGAAATGTGAAGTTCAGTTATTAATATTTTATGAAAGAGCTACTTAAATTTCTAGATGATTGCACTAATACAAAACTAACAGTGGTAACAATAATAATTAATTACTAGCTACAGACACTAGTGATTCTTTGGATGATTACAATTTTGTTTCAATTGTTATGCAGTTTTTTTGTTTTAAGTATAACATTATCTAATAATTCACATAAATCAAAGAAAAATTTCTAAAATAAAGATATATTTCAGATCCTTTGTCACTTGGATTTTTTTTTTTTTTTTTTACTAATGCCTTATCTCCAAATTTTATTTAATGAATTATTTATTTATTTAACTTAGATAAAGCTCAATGCATACTATCTACTTGAATCAACAATAAGAATACAAAATCCCAAAACATGTGAAGACAGTAAGGAAAAGGAACAGATTAATTAAATTCAACTATATTATCTTTCAATTATTGAAAATAAAAAAAAATTACTGGCATGATAAATTAATACTGGATAATTTCAATAGATGAAATGCAACCGAGGAAACAATTGCATTTTATTAATCATAGAAGTTGTCTGTTTTGCTGGATACCGATAGTTAATAATAGAAAATAAATGAAATTTATTGCTTAAATTGAAAACAGCATGCACAAATTGTAATTGGATTGGATTATGAAAAAGCAGCGGGGTTGATATGGAAATTTAAATAAAAATAATTAAGTTATAACTGCATTGGAAATATAAGAACTAACTAATAATTTATCATTTCCTTGAAACATTACATTTACTACTGAAAATTTGGTGAACTGTGATTTATGATTTCTATTTACTTTAACCCTAAGCTTGACACAAAAGAATTATACAATCTTTTCAAATATAGATTTGAAGAGCGGGCATTGGGTATCATCAAATATTCATCAGACCTGAAAGTATCCTACAGGCATTGATAAGAGTGAAGTTCCTTGTATGATTCTCAAAAAGGATAGTGCTAATGCTTTATGTCCTTTATTTACCAAATGAGGTGGCTGTAAGCAACACCCAAATACAGTATGTTTATGAGAGGCAACCAAGGTTGGGTTGTTTATTAATATTCAACGGGAGAAAAGGTTAATTTTATTCTGATAATTAATATTCAATGTTATCCAAATGCATAGGTAGGGTGCTTATTTATCTTTTTACATGAACCAAACCATATAAAGAAGAAAACCTATTAAGGAGTCCTAATTCAGTAAGAAACTAAAATAATCTAAATTCCTACTTTGACTATTAATGAATACTAATAGAAGTCATACAGCATTAAAATTCCTGAACAATCAAATATTAATTCCCATAGTTGGGAATTTGAATGTAGCTGGTAAGGCAGATTTATTATAATACAATTTCATATAAACTAATACTAATATTAAAAAAAAAAAAAAAAAACTCATTCCTTACGAGCAGATAACTGTAAGTCTTCACACACAGTATATCTTTTCATGCAATGAAATAGAAGATGAACAAAAGAATAAACTAGACAAAGACCAAAGGTACTACCTTCACTGGTAAGTTCTCATTGAACGGGTTTCTCAAGTGACGAGTTTTGTGGAAGGACAGTTCACACAACTGCAAGTGGGAAATTGCAATTAGCTACATCATGCATTACTAATATTTAAATCGTACACATTTTTTTTTTAATTTTAATATGCCCCCATTCATTAATAAATGTCCAATGCACATATCTGTTGTGATAAATATGACTTTGAAAAGCAGCTGCAGTCTGTTTCTGTTAGCCACGCAAAACATTTGAAGGATAGCCGTGAACTCAAAACAAAAATACCCCATATGATATGGAGCCAAGATCTTGAGCAAGGCCACTCAGGACTCTGAAAGACAAGTAATTAATGCATCATGATATTCAGGAGCCTGTATTGTTTCTTATTACCCTTTGTTACTTCTGTAACTGAAGTAGCCTCCAAGTCAAGCTAAAAATACAATACGTTTATGTTGCATGATTAATGCCCAAAAACAAACACAACTGCATGCATTTTGAGATGTATATATAGTCTGAGTGTCATCAAAGAACCAGTCTAAAAGTAGTTAGTGTTACCAGAGCAATTGAATAAACTTTTGAAGATATTATCTTTCTCATGAAGAAGATTTGAGCTCCTCATTCTATTTCTTATTCAATATAAGAATACTAGTGTTTCTTTATTTAGTCCAGGTCTACTTAGCATTATGAACTTTCAGTCCTATATACATATGCTAATGTAATCATTTAATTTAATGGAGAACACGATCCTTTTAAAAAAATTCCAGCAATTTGTTCCTTATGATCATGTGGTGCGTTAAGTTGAAACGTGAGAGTTGAGAACACCTAGTTTGATGCTTTAAGTTGTGCTTGCTTGTTTCTAGTTGTCTAGAAAACACGAAACTATAAGAAATGTGTTTAGAAACTAGTATTTACTTGAACATATGTTTTCTATTCTACCAGTTCTCTAGAAAATAAGAGAACTACTAAAATTTGTTTTCCAAATTCTCCTCTTTAATAAACAAGGGCCCTCTTTGGTTCATCTCTTATTTAATCTTTTAGTCATTCATTATTTTAAAAAACCCAAAAGAAGGCCTTGTTTTCTATTTTATAAAAATACAGTCAGTGAACTCGATCTTGTGGAGAAATGAGTATAGAATAAAGAAGAAGAAAAATGGAGATAAAATTGGAGGCTCACTATCCTCTATCTACAACGATTATAATGTAATGCTAAAAGTCTAATAGCTCATCTGCAATTTTATAAACCCTATATCACTTTTCTTTAATCTAAACCCTTAAATCCCCAATTTTCCAGACCAAATCCCACCAGAACGCATTTGTGATAGAAAGTCAAATCTGCACCACACCATACACTAAACCTTCTTAGTTGCAGCCTGAGGTTTTACATAAATCTTCTTTAATGTGTTCCAAGATGATGTTATGAAAGACATAAAATACAAAACTTTCACATCCATCAAATTTTAAACTCCAATTAAAATTAAAACAACCTTCTATGGATTTATCTATCATTTTTACTTCGGATCAAGAAACTGATAATCATTTTATAATGAAAGTATCACATCTTGCCATTCAAATCATAAACAAACATAGAAGGAAAAAATACCTTCAACCATTTGACTGAGAAATTCCTCCCATAATGTGCAGTTCCGTGTGCGTATTTCCAATTCCCTCCACCAACAGAAGCACCAATTTTGGATGTCATCTTTGCACAACCCTATCAACCATATATGATTTAATGCTTAGCATCTCAAACAGAGCAAACAAGAGCAATTTCATGCAACTAGAAACCAAGTAAGCCATGTAGCAGCCTTAATCAAGACAAATCCAAAAAAATATATATTTTTTGGAAAATCAGGAATCCACTCTACCAAATTAAGCAACTAACAGAGCACTAAATTCCAAACATACCTGGAAATGCCGAGTCCGGTTTACTGAGAAAATCAAGATTACATTTTCAGCAGAGTCAAAAGCTTCATTCAGTTTAGGTTCATTGCTCCTTTGTGTTGCCCATACTCCTTGCTGCACAGATAACTCCAAATTTTCAAGGTTGCAGCTCTTAACAATGAAGTACCTAAAGCCCGAGTCAAAGAAATAAGTTAAGTGCATTCAATTATGGAAAAGAGAAAACTAGGTGATTCAATTGAAGGAAAGCAAAATAACACCCTAGAAGTTCAATAAACAGAAAACACACAAGAATTAGATTAGAAAAAAACATAGTGAACTAGCATATTCATAGCCATGAAGAACAGGCTACTAACAGCTTGACCCGCAACCAGAAAACCACCACATACAGCACATGGAACATCAGAAACATAGGAGTGCAGGCTTCACTGTGATGAGGTCAGATGGTATAAAGAAATTCCTTCTTAATTTTGCAACTTAAATTATAATGAAACTTTATATTCTTAGTTATTTACAACGAAAGGAACCCCCCCCCCCCCCCCACACACACACACACACATCAATTAAATCACTTTCAACTCTTCCAGACCCAACTTATTCGCTGAATGACATGTCGCATTACAGATAGCAATTGATGATGTTCAAAAGGAAAGGTATTTGAAAGGCTTGATACTATCATTAACAACTGTATCTTAAATTTAGTAACAAGTTGTGGGAAAGTTCATACACCTCAAACCTAGCTAACAACAAACCAGTTATGTGGTAAGTCAGGGCCAAGTTTGTTCCCACTCATGCTCAATAGGTTCTAACAAATGTATTGTATGCAAGCAGAATGGGGAAAACAATGCCTAGTTTTATGAGCATTTCAATAAATAGCCATGCAAAATATTATGGTCCTTCCTTCTCCCAAAACCCCATAGGAAATTGACAATAACCATGCAACCACTTGGAATAACCAAGGCTCTCTACTAACTTAAACAACCAATGCCATATATTCCACTTATTCGCCAAATAATGTGAGGGCTTTTATTATGTATATGAGAATTTACTGGAAGGAAAGAGCATACTTTCAAAGGAGACTAGGAAGATAAGATACACTCCTTGAAATGTAAAACCAAAGACAAGGGAGCATTCCAGTTCCACTGTGTGTCAGCTAAAGAGATTCCTCTAAAGGACTCTGGAGTTAAGATCCATAGCGATGGGAAAAGAACTATCCTAGCCCACAAAAGCAATCTTAAATTAGAGCAGTCCTGAAAGTTCTGAAGTTCCTTCACATCCAAAGAGTCCATATAACTGCTAGCATAGCACTTGTCTGTAAAAGCTTGCAACCCTTGCTCTTACTAAAACATAAAAACAGACTGAACCACATACCATATGCTGTCAGTGGCACAGTAAAAGGTGACTCCCATCATGACAAACAGCAAAAGTGTCAGGAAAAAGCAACTCATGAAACCTGCAACGAGTCACTAGACTTAATCATCTAGACTTAATCATATCGAGTACCAAATAAAAACAAATGTTTTAACATCAGATACTTCTCTGGCTTTCCAGATATGATTGACCACAGGAAAGCACAAAGAGTCTGAGGTGTAACAAAAGTTTTCAAGAAAACTTGCTAGAACTATCTAGTGTCCAATAAGGATGTAGGATGTAAAACAGGTAACAACAAGAGGAAGTCCACTGTTTTCTATCCGTTGGTATTTCTAAAGATCCCAACCAATAGACTCACCCCCAGTATGAATACACAAACCATTACCAACTTTATATCTTAGAGCAGAAACAAGGAGAAAACTGTGCTATGAACTTCCAAGGACTCCCATGCATGATTAGCCATCCTACTGTGGGAATAACAACCATTTCTTTGAAGAAAACATTTGCTGTCAATGCCTCTTTTCCATAGGAAATGAACCTCAGAAGAAAATATCCATAGCCATTTTCCCATAAAGAAAATATTTTCACTTAAACTGACCTGCACTAAAAGCCCCTTTAATAGTACAGCAGCAACACGTCCCAGCAGACCACATGGTCTCTATAACTGACCTTTTGACGGATCATAAGAAATTCCCATTGCAAAAAAATTGGAATCCTAAAAGAACAATTATCAAGGGATGCTACAAAGAAGCTTGAAACAAGCGATCCTACCCACACATAAAATAAATAAATACAACTTCCCACCCATCCAAATCCTTTTGATACCTGCTCAACCAAAGCTTCCCAAAAGGCTGGCAAGGGTAGATCACCTCTGAAAGAAACCTAAGCATGTCAAATACCAATCTCGAGTAACCAACCCAGTGAGTGAGGCATAGCCTTCAAGCACATTACTAATAGACTTTGACATGGGAATAGCCACCATAATACTCTTTTTCGCATTAATTCTCAAGCCAAATAGCTTCTCAAAAATCAACATGGAGAACACATTGCCAAGCCCCTGGCTATCATTTGATAGAAAGAAAATGTTATCATCAATGAATTGCAAATGTGACTGAAAATATCCTCACAACCAACTAGAAACCCCTATATAAATCAATCTTCTCAGAACATCCATTATCACAGAAACCAAAATATTATACAGGGGATAACCTTTCCGAAGACCTCTTGAATAAAATAAAAAAACTATTTCTCAACTCAAATTGACACCTTCCTCCATGAAATTCTAAATTACAGCACCTCTCAAACTCCCCTCCTAGTTGGCATCCTCCAGTACCTAATTAGCCATGGCATCCTCCAGCACCTAATTAGCCACCAAAGCAGCATCTATAATCTAATGGAACATGCATAGACTCTAGGATCAAAAATTGTATCCACTATCCACCAACACCACAAAAAAGCCTATTTCATAACACCATTAACAAAATCACGTATGAAGCTTTGACAACATTAATAGGGATATAATTCCTCACTCTGGTTGATTGGTTTTTCTTAGGAACCAGTATAATAAAAGTTGACTACATACTCCTGCTATTATCTAATTAGAGGAGCTATTATTAATTAATCCTTCCTTTTATTAATTTAGCAATTTTAATATCATTTTGTTATCATCCAAGGGTTATGAGGACATTAGCTAGGAGTTGTTCTAACTCAAGGAGCAAAAATTGTATCCACTATCCACCAACACCACAAAAAAAGCCTACTTCATAACACCATTAACAAAATCATGTATGAAGCTTTGACAACATTAATGGGGATATAATTCCTCACTCTGGTTGATTGGTTTTTCTTAGGAACCAGTATAATAAAAGATGAGTACATACTCCTGCTATTATCTAATTAGAGGAGCTATTATTAATTAATCCTTCCTTTTATTAATTTAGCAGTTTTAAAATCATTTCGTTATCACCCAATGGTTATGAGGACATTAGCTAGGAGTTGTTCTAACTCAAGGTGTCTTGTTCCTATTCAGAAAGCTGTATCTACCTTAGTTAAGAGCAATTAGACTTTTTAAATGTAAAGGAGGCACCTCCTCTATGTTTTAGAAATGCTAGTTTATTAGCAAAACAGTATGTTCTAACTATTACTTTATTCTCTTGTTTCAAGTTCCAACCTGAAAATCACTGAAATTATGGTTTTGACCTTGTTCGCATGTACAGTGAAAGTCAGACTTGGTTCCCTATGCTGCATCATAATGCTGATTTCCTGTGTCCTTATTTTGAAAATGAAACCTCATTGAAGAAAGTTTGGATTCTCCACCAAACTATGATGTCTACAACTTATTGACAAGTGAAAATTGGGATTCTCCACTGATCCATGATGTCTATCCCCCTTTTTATGATGTTGCTGAAATCAAGTAGAACACATGGAGAGCATGGAGCAGCTTAAGAAATATTATTAAATTACCACACTATAATGATCCTCTGCCTAAATGTATAATGCAGGCTCAAAGAAGGAATCCAGAAAGTTTTATGGTGGCAACAAATGTTGATGATGCAAATTGGGACTTTACTTACAATATATTGGCCAAGGAATCAAAGGTAGCGACAAATAACAAGTACATGTTAATTTTTCAACAATTGCAATCATAAATGAGGCTAATATCTTGGACTCTTATAGTCTTGATGTACCAATACAGCGACAAGTTGCTTTAACCTGGGACCATAATACAAGAGCTATAGCCAATTAATCATTAATTTTGTTGATTTCGTAGTTTTGATATTGTTCCAAGCTGTGTTATAATATCAGGGTATTGAGGTATTAATTTGAGTGTTGTTAATATTGAAGGTTTCTTACTCTTCTTCTTAGTTATCATGTCATCCCAAATTATTCTCAACCATTAGGATTTCAGTTATGCTTTCTTACCGAAATCATAATTTTTTCCATCACTAAAATCTATGTTCACTTGTATCAATTTCATTCTTGATTTTAGCACTCTTTTGTCGTTACTTGTTGCTTCTTATCTTTCTTGCATCATTCATTATCTCAACCCAACTCCAAGTGACATTTTCTCCCATCACAACTCATTACAAGTCACACAATCAGTGTGGTCATCCTAGCATCTTTCAAACTTGTAATAACACAGCATTGCATACTGATATACCGCATGAATTTTGTGTTCATGTTTAAGAGATTGTTTAGGAACACATCCAGATTCTGTTTTCTGAGGTCTAAACAGCGTTGCAGGACCCAATTTCATCAAACAAATTGAAAAATAGGACTACTGTCTTGAGGACGCAATCCGAACTGAGCATTGATCACTCTTAGCTGACTCACAAAGGGAGCTAATCCATTCACAAAATTTGAAACATGAGCGAAAGCTTACTGACTATTCCCCACTTCCTAACCCAAAACAGACTGTAACACATGTATACGCTCACGTGGACACATGAGAACTTTCACAGACATACATATTAATAAAAACAATTTGTACATAGATAGGTGAGTGAATGAATAGTTAAGCATAAAGCAATAAGAACAAAGAGCATGAAAAACAAACTAGCATTCTCTTTGGGTTGTTCAGGCAAGCACTTATTACAGCCATGTGCATCAGTTACTTCCATGCATTCATCTAATTCTCTAATGAACCTTTTCTATGTTTTTTGATGCAAAGGAAGAACAGTCACTTGTAGCTTCTTCTTCTGTTAGCTGTCTGAATAAAAAAAGATACTAAAGCACATGCTACCAATACACCGTTACTACAGAAGCAGCCAACTTTCAAAATAGAAACACAACTAACCAGTTATCAGCCATTAATACAAAATGCATCAACTGAAAAAGTTCAGCATGTACTTGCAAATTCACTTATCACCTTGTGGAAATTAGACTAGAAGACACATATGAGAAGGAGTGGGAAGTTTTGAGGTCAGTTGATCAAAGGAGCAAAAGGAACAAAGGGGTGATTCAATAAGAAAAGTCATGCATTTGGCTTAAGTTCATAAAGCAGACAGCAAAATAAGCAGGATTATTATATTATTGTGTAATTATCAAACACAAGGATATTTCTGTAATTTCCACATTTTCTGGAAATTATCCAGGTCCAGGTTTCTATTTTTTGTTTTAGTTGTCTGATTAGTCCTTAGTATAAAAGAACTCCTTAATTAATTAGGTTTGAATAGGGATAGCAGTATTTTCTTATTTAAGAGTCCAAGGTAAATTAAGATGCTACTAAAAGGGCTACCAGCTTCACACTAGTAGGTTTTCTTTCGAACCACACCTAGAAGACAGAAAGCTTGAGAATCACATATGATGCGGACAACAAAACAAGCAGGATTAGTCTTTTTTTCTGAAATTATTGAACGTAAAGAAGTTTCTGTAATTTCCAGATCCGCTGAAAGTTATCTATTTTTTGTCAAGTAGATTAAAATGGGATAGTAGTATACTCTTATTTAAGATCTAAGTCTTAGAATTTAACAGCGTAATGCTTTAGGTGTATGTGGAGTCTAAGAATAACTATGTTTGTAAAGCTTTGTTAAGGTATCAGATTTATGTGGAGTCTAAGCATTTCCAGCAATAGTACGATTTAATATAGAGTCATGTAGCCAATCTTAGGGGTAAATCCTGAGAAGCCTAGGTGTGAAGCTTGCTTAGTTTTTCCATCTTCTAGGTGTGATTCCCAGAAACCTAGTAATGTGAAAGCCAGTGGCCCTTTTACTTTTGTTCTAATTTAAATTACAATCTTGAATTCCCCTTTTCTTATACTCTAAACCCTTAAATGCCCAATTTCCACACCCTAATCCTTCAAAACCCTAATAGAACAGATACTTCAAAGACATCCTGCGTTAGTTCTTTGTTACTTCACACATATTGGTGGGCGTCAATCATTTTGCAACGACAGCCTAAAAAATCATCAAACTAGACTACATTATCTGACAGCAAACAGCCATGCCCCAAGGCATCAAGACATGAAAAGGAACTGTTCCTGTATGTGAAGCATTAACTAATGACTCGTCATCAAGTTTAAGGGAAAAAATAATAAAGCAAGAAGGTTGCAAAACATCATTTAACTAAGAAGTAAGCAATTCATTAGTAAAAGCACAGAAAAAGACTAAAACAGCATATACCAACAAAAAATATCTACAACCTTTTACACGAACATAATACCAACATTTTTCAGACATCCACTTCACAAGAAGGATTTTTTTTTTTTTTTTTTGAAAGAAAGAGAAGGGTAGTTGATCTTTTGAAACAGTTTCAAGAGCCTTGACTACGAGAGAAGTTGTTAGAAAAACTGGAGTAAATTCAGTAGTAAGAATAGTTACAGCTCCTTCATGCTCTTCAAGCAATGATGAAACAATCACATTTGTGCCACCCTCTTTAGAACATAAAGAGAGGATGGATGGCTTCATGCCAAAGGCACACCAAGAGACATTTCAATTTAGCATCAGTAAGATTCAATGCACAGTAATAATGCTTGTCAATTATGGGTTTGGGGGACGTCTAGACCAACATATACACGCAAACAGCTAGGAAAAAATTTAAAAAAAAAAGGAAAGAAAAGGTCCATTGCCTCTCACATTTGAAGTAACAATGGGCTTTATTAGATGATCACAGACTTTTGGTACAGAAAGTCTTCCAAGACCAATGCCCATCTATATGTATAGTTTTAATAATAATAATCAGAATATCCAAGAGAAAGAATATACAATAATTGATTTACACATAACTCGATAAAAGACCTCAGAACTCTGAACACACCTAGATATTCCTTGAGGTAAAGTCGTTGCAATTCTGTTCAATGGATTAGGCTGTTGCTGGCCATTTGGAAGATTTGGTGCCTGTGTCTGTGTCTGTGTCTGTGGCTGCTGCTGCTGCTGCTGCTGCAAATTAGCAGATTCCGTTCCTGAAGGTTTTATGATGGTAATAGGAGACTTTTCTATCTGTTGGGGAACACCAGCAGTCCGTTGTTGAAAAAATTTGTTAGAGTTTCCATAATTGTAAGAATTCAATTGCTGAGTCTTTTGAACAGCTTCTACAACCGGAGGTGGAGGTCCAGGCAACTTTGCATGCCTATACCTGCAGTCTGGACCATTGGGACAAAACCCCAGCTTGTACCTGCAAAAACATAGAAAAAACTTATTTACTGGTTCAAAGGACGTTGTTATTTATTTGTCTATTTAGTAGAATTGAATCAGAAGGAGGCTTACTCACATATTGCACTCCTTGATATCTTCATTGGTGTGCTTGTAAACGCAATCCTGCTCCCTGCACTCTCCATAAAGTCTAAAAAACCGACATACAGGCATTCTAGACTTGTCGTATTGGTGAAGGAATCCGCAGGCGTCGCCTTTCATACAAAGGCTTCGAAGCCAGTGCCGACATACAGTCTGCCGGAAGCTCCGTCGCCCCGCCTGCATGTCCGCCGCACCAGAGTCGCTGCTGTTGTTGGTGGTGGTGTTGCTGGTGCTGGCGCCGGTGGTTGCGGTGTTGGGCGCAGCTGCCATTGCGGATCCCTGATTGTCAGATGGGATCGCTGCCATGGAGGCGCTAGGGTTCGTGGGCCCCGAGTCGAGGCCGCCCTCGAAGTCGAAGCTTAAAACCCCCTCTGGGTCCTCCATGGTATGCCGCCGCCGCCGCAGCTGGTATGTAATTAGGGCTTTTTATTTCAAAGCCATCTATCTACACGGTTGTTGAGCAGAAACTGAAATTGGAAGCCGGTTTTTTTTTTTTTTTTGCAGATAACCAGTCAGTCTGCAGTGAATTTTCTGGGGAAAAAAGAACTTCGGAAAACTACATGTAAATTGATTTTAAAAGAAAAACATTAATATATCCAATCATACTTTTTGAATCAATAAGTTCACTTCTGAAAATTTTATTGCAGATAAAGCAATATTTTAGAATGGTTAACGCAACCCTCCAATAATCTAAATTCATGTTTACTATTCGCCTTTTAAAATAACAGTTCTGTAGTGTGGGTTGGATTAATATTTTAAAAAAATATTAAAAATATGAGAAGTTTTTAATAGTATAAATTAATTTTAAAATTTTCCTACTCAACTCAACTTTTTATTTAATTTAAATAATTAAATTGTATGAAAATTAACTTGATTTAAATTAATTAATTTTATTAATCTAAATATAATATTGATAATCGATAAAAATATGAGTTAGTTTAAAAAAAAACTTCAAAATAATAATTTTTAAAAAAATATTGAGATAATGATCAACTTCGCCTCTCTGTAACCCAGGTCATGAATTCTATTGAGTTTAATATTTTTTCTATAAATATTTTTTATTTAATTATATGATAAAAACAAACGCTCATGAAATTAAGCACCAACCTAAAAATAGACATTTATTTGAGATAATTATCCCTAGAAAGCAAACAAAAATCAATAATGCAATCCATTTTTCAATCAATCCAATATTAAATAATAAAATCAAAAAGGAATAAATTAAAAATAATTAAAAACCAAAAATAGAAAAAACATATCATATTGGTGGGTAAACTCGTGAAACCTGTGAATCGAGTAAGTCGGGTTAGTACGCTAAACATGTAAACTGAGTTATGAACTCCAATAGGATTATAATTTTTTTTTCAAATCTATTTTTTATTTAACTATATAATAACAAAAATAGATGATTGTAAAATCAAATACCAACCCAATACCAAGATGTTTTTATAGATTACGATAATCTCATAAAAGGCAAAACGAAAGTAGTTATGAAACTGAATTCTTAATTAACCTAATATCTAAAGATGAATAAAATATATAAAAAAGCTACACTTGTCAGACCCGCGAACCAAATTAACTAATCAAATATGTGAATAGGTCTATGGACTTTATAAAGTTTAATAACATTTTTTTTCTGAAACTGTTTTTTTAACCATATGAGAAAACAATAGATGATAAAAAAGTCAACTTCAATTAAAAAAACACCCACCAAACTCATAAACCATGGCAACCCGGGTTACTTTGACAAACTCGCAAACCATGCTAACCTTATAGAAAGGTAAAATAAAATGAAAGAAATTATGTAGTCAGATTCTCAATCATCCTAATATTAAAAGATAAAATCGATAAAGGTAAATTTGAAAAAAATATCATAACAAAAATTAAAAACCATAAAGAAAAAAAGAAAAACAATGTGGATAGTATTGTCATTCATAGTGCAATATGTGTGAGTGAACAATGGTTTCCTCACACTCTTTAATTTTTGTTATTTTATAAAGTTTAATAACATGACTTTTTTCTAAAACTATTTTTTTAACTATATGACAAAAAAATAGACTATAAGAAGTCAAGTTCAATTAAAAAAAGCAAAACAACCTACCAAACTCGTAAATCGGGGCAGCCTAAATTACCTTATCAAACTCGTAAACCATGCTAACCTCATATAAAAGCAAAATAAAAGGAAGCAAATTATGAAGTTAAATTCTCAACAATCTCAATTTTAAAAGATAAAATCAATAAAAATAGATTTGAAAAAAAATCATAACAAAAATTCAAAAATAAAAATAAAAATAAAGCAAAACACTATGCATTACTATTGTAATCCATAGTGCAATAGTGTTAGGTGAACAATGGTTTCCCCCACATCTTTTAATTTTTGTTACCTCATAAAGTTTAATAACATGGTTTTTTCTAAAACTATTTTTTTAACAATATGAGAAAAAAATAGATTATAAAAAAGTCAAGTTCAATTAAAAAAAAAACCACATCTATAAATTAGGACAATCTAGGTTACCTCCACAAACCCGTAAACCACGCTAACCTCATAAAAAAGACAAAATAAAAATAAAAATTATAAATCTAAATTCACAACCATCTCAATATTAAAAAAATTAAAAAAATAATAATAACAAAAAAAAAATATGGAGAAACACTATAGCAATCCACAATGTTTTGTGAGGAAAGTTACAGTGTTTTTCCCTACACCATTAAAAAAAAACACACCACATCTATAAACTGAGGCAACTAGGGTTATCTTGACAAACCACACTAACCTCATAGAAAGACAAAATAAAAGGAAAAAAATTACAAAACTATATTTTTAGCCATCTCAATATTAAAAATAAAATCGACAAAAATAATTTTAAAAAACTCATTACGAAAAAAACCAGGTGTAAAAAAAAACACAATGTGGAGAAACACTATAGCAATCCAGAATGTTTTGTGAGGAAAGCTATAGTGTTTTCCCCCAATCATTTAGTTTTTCTTATAATTTTGTTGTTTTTTCATATATTTTTTTCAAAAAAATAAACCAAGACATGAAACCTTGTTTGTTTTTAATTTTTTTGTTTTGATAACTAACAATAAATTTTAAAAAAATGAAAACAAAAAAATGGGTTTCAAAAGTTTTCAAAACTTGTTTTTACACCAGTAATTTATAATTTAAGACTTCAGTAATAATCAAATTAGGAATGAGTTCAGGGTACATAAATGAAGTTCAAAGTATAAGGATTGGTTTAGGATTGGGTTCAATACACCTTAGGGTAGAGTAAGGGTTAAGTTCAAGTGTCCCGGGGGTCAAGAACAAGTTTGAAGCATTTCTAAGGTTGAGCCAAGAACAAGTTTGAAGCTTTCCTAGGGTTGAGCTAAAAACAAGTTTGGCGTTCCTTAGGTTGAGTTAAGACCAAGTTTAAGCATTTGATGCATGGTTATTAAACTCGACTCAAAAGTTGACTCGACGGGTGGTTAGGTCCTCGGTCAACCCAAGAGAATAGAAAAAAGACATTCAGCTACAAAATCATCCCTAAAATGGGATTTATCACTCTAGGATCCCCTCGTATCTAGGTTTAAAAGATAAACAATTCAAACCCCCTTCCACTAATTCATCTTGCTAAAAAGTTTACACACAGAAAAAAGAACAACATCCTAGTTTACTTACAAAAGCAATCGAGCAAGCTACAAGTGTAAAGAGTAAAGTAATTAATTACCAATGTCCTGTTTTGACAAACACTCTAGCACAAACAACATCCTTATAACCAAGTTCAGAAAAGTTCAAGATCCCATAACATTTTAGTTCAAGTTTGATGCAAAAGCACCTGGAAAACCAATGCAACACATATAAATACATCATTGTCAACACCTTCACTATAGTACAATGAACATATTGGGTTCTTCTTTGTCCAAATGAGTAGAATTTGAAAAAATTATCAATGACATTGAGTCAATCTCATCAATGTCTATCAAAAGATCATCATGCTTCTTTGTAGCTTTGTCATCACAATCATTGTCAATCTCATGTAAATTTATCAAATTTAAAATTCAAACACAATTAACATATAAATATTACATGTATAACACTTCATTTAAAACAAATCAATATTGATGATGTTCTAAAAATCCAATATACTTAGAAATGATTTTTTTTAGTGTTTAGATAGTGGGTAATAACATATTCACTTCAATTTTCCTTTCTCTAGAGTTCATGAAGTTGATGGTTGGTGATAGAAAACCTGACACCTGCAAAACAATCCATTTTAATGGGATTTAAGGACCCTTCAATGATAAAGTTAGTGACTTCTAATAAGAGATTGCAATAAATAAGAGAATAAGCTTTAAATTCTAAGAATAAAAGTGGTTGTTCTTAGTTGTATACGATAAATGCTTTAAAATAAAAGTATGAATACTTTAGAGAATAAAAAAATATGAACTCTTTGCCTGGACAATTCAAATGGTATATACAATATCTAAACTTTGTCATATTGCTTGAATGGTTGAAATAACTTCTCCTCCTAGTAGTATTAATAAGGGATACATATCTCTTACATAAAATTAATATTGATAGAAATATAGTAGAACCTTAGAAGACTTTTTATGTACTTATAGATATGGAGAGATGATCATTATTGACTTTTAATATTTAATGTTAAAAGACATAAGAATAAACAAACATATCCTTGTGACTCATATAGACCCTAAAAAGATTATCAACTTTATATGTCTAAAACCTTGTTAGACCTATATGCACCTAGGCTCTATGCGTAGCTAAACACAAGGTAGTTGGGTTTGACAACTTCTCATATCCATATACACTTGACCTTAGCGCGTAATTAAACCTAAGAAGGTTGGGTCTAGCATCTTGTCAGTCTCACTTGTATTTGGGCTTAATGCGTAGTTAAATCTAAGGATGTTGGACCTGGAAGTAAGTCAGGCCTATGTAATATAAGTTTGATGTTTCTGCTAAGCATAGATACATTGAGATATTATCATGCCTTTGGTCTTTTTAATCATATGCTCTTAAGAAAACATATAAAAAATGCATTGACCCATCAGTATCCCCTAAGTTTTTGTGTATTAATTACATAAAGATTTTGAAAGGTTATTAGCATTAAAGAAATACTTTTCACCTTTCTTATGAGATTTGTTTGTCTTCTATAGAACTATTAAGAATTTTCATAGCCAGATGGCTAGTCCTTATTGATTAATGAAAGACATTTTACCTTCCTTATGAGATTTGTTTGTCCCACGCGGAACTGATGGGATTCTTTGTGGCTAAATGGCCTACTTTCATGAAAAAAGATGTCATTTGGGGAATAAAATGGTGAGGTGCATTCAATGTAGTAATTGAGTAGATTTCTGGAGACTTGAGATGATATGAAATGTTATTTATCTAATGATGAAGGTGAAAAGTTGTTTCCTTTATAACCTTAGTCGTTCTTGCTTTCATTTTTTTTCTTTCACTATTTGTAATCTTTATATAAAAAAAAAAACAGTTTTGTTGAAGACTTTTCGAGCCAGTTTCACTTTGTTTTGAAAAGAAACCATCATCTTAGATATCTCCCATCAAAAATTTATTTCTCCTTTTCTAATAGAAAAATGGATAAAAAAAAAGTTAGATCTGACCCTAGAAACAATGATATTGCTGCCTTCGATGAGGAGGTTCAGGTTCTAACCTAAAACTGAAGGAAGTAGTAGAGGATAAAAGTCTATCAAACTAGGCCCCAAAACTAGAAAGGATGGAGCATTAGCGTCCATCCCTGTTAGAGAAGTTCGTCCTCTACCATTGCTAGGAAACCTCGTGAGGAGGGGCTACCTCAAGCCCCTAAGAACGATGCCCCTAGCACCTTGAGTGTACATAAGATGGCATTCATTAATGGTCAATAACTAGGAGAGTATATATAACTTATTTGCCTGCTAGGGTTGAGCGCATTAGCCACAGACCTTAAGTTCTGCCTAGGGTCTATTTGAAATTACAACCCTCATTTGTATGTATGAGTTGGGGTATACCTTCCTATTCACGAGTTTGCAAGGGAAGTATTAAGGTATTATAGGTTAAGTCTAGGTCAGTTATATCCTAATAGATAGATGATTTTGGGTGCCTTTGATAAACTTCTTAGGCTTGTTGGAATCGAACCTATTGTTAGCATTTTTTGGACCTATTACCATTTGGTTGCTGAGATCGATAGTGACAATGATATATGTTAGTTCTTTACCTTTGTTAACAGACCCACATGAGTTATGAAATGGACTCTGTAGGGAAAGCCTGCACATGTCAAGAAATAGAGGAGGAGGTGGCTGATACTAAGGTATAATAGGCTAGTCAGCTCTAGATGAGATGCAATAAGTTTGGGGTTTTTCCTATTATTGAAGAGTACCTTCCTGTGAAGTGAACAATAAGCCTCGTCTAATCTCAAATGAAAAGAGAATGTGTGTTGCATTGGTAGTGGCCTCAACCGAGTATGACATCATTAAAATAGCCAAAAGACATTAACAGATCATGCTATAAAGTATGCAACCTTTTTATCCTTTATTTTTTATACATCTAAATTCATATCTGACTTTATTTTTGTCTAGGGTTAATAACAAAGAAGAAGAAGAAGAAGAAGAAGAAGAAGAAGAAAATGAGATTTCAACTAGGTTTATAGAAGGAAGTATGTCTGTATCAAGAAGCGGGTCCTAATCTCTTGATGTTAGTGGAACTGTTACTGAAAAAGAGATAGAGTATGACACCATCAACATGGACGAGTATATCATTCATAAGGATTTTGTTCTTGAGGAAGCAATAGTGAAAGCCAAGACTCCCTTACAAATAAAAGCTAGGGGTAACTATACTCCTTTAGCTAGGGGTCAAACATATCTAACCCTCATTGAAATAATTATGAGTGTTGTTGTTGCTTTAGAAAGAAAAAGAGTTTCCACCGCTGTGGATACTAGTGTTCTAACCTCATTTGTTGAGGCTTCATTGGTGATGATGATCTTTTTATCTCTACCCCTAACTTTGGCTGAAGAGGCTATAATTATTGGGACCTCTGCCTAGGGTATTCATGTAGAAGCTGAATAAAGATTTAATGATGGTTTTGCTAGACTCATCCTTGGTCAAACCCTTTTTTTTCCCCACCCTAACTGAGGAGGAAAGGCAGACCATGAAAACTATTATTGGTGGGAGGTCTAGCCTTGGGGAGGCTAGCCTCGAGGTGGTGAGGAAATTAGAGAGGGTTCTCACAATTCATTTAGATATCTTTATTAATGCATGATAAGAGTTACAGCCGCCATTTGGCCTTAACTAGACAAATAGTCTTTAATGTAAACACCTTTTTTGTCTGGCCATCATTTATTTTAGTTTATTAGTATTGTTTATAACCATATTGTCTTTTGTAAAATTTTATGATGTGCGCCTATTTTAAAAGGTGTTGGGTGACCAAGACGAAACATGTAAGGGAGGCCATCATTGAATATAGGGCATATCAGACTGCTTTTTAACGACTTAGAGAGGAGAAAGCTGTTATGGAGGCTGAACTGAGGGACCTCAAGGTGGCTTATACCTCTTTAAAGGATAACATGCAAGGTGTTGTCCTTCAGCTGGCAACACTAAAAGGCAGCTTCAAACGGCTCAAAATGAAATGGATGCCCTAAAATAGGGGATCCTTGAGGCAAAGGCCATT
>Ga0325410_1002044_pt1 | contig 22473 bp, 18 predicted proteins | sample PopdelMetagenome_16_FD_206182 | JGI IMG/M metagenome (GOLD analysis project Ga0325410, IMG submission 206182) | Populus deltoides microbial communities from Bellville, Georgia, United States - Xylem-PdIQD-R3 | ecosystem: Host-associated > Plants > Phyllosphere > Stem > Wood/Secondary xylem...
TAATGGAAACTACAGGTGGAATTCAGGCTTGTTTTGATTGCTACTGGTGATTTACAGTTTTCCATTGAGGTTTTCTCAACTCTCTGGCTTAAAATATAAAATTTTTGCTTTATTATTAGTAATATAAAATTTGTGTTTGTTCAATCAAAAGTAATTGATTCTTTCTCTTTTAAAATATGTGATCTACATAGTAATTTATTTTCTTAACTGCGCGGAACATAGTGTTTAGTTTGTTTATAGGGTGGGATCCATGTATATTTTAATCTTTTTTTCTTTCACAACATTTACTAGCTCGTAAGGGAACTTGAAATTCCAAGACAAGGCTAATTTAAATTGATAGACAACCAGCTAGCATTCGGATCTCTCTGATGACTATATTGTAGCTATTTGGCACCAAAGCAAACATTAAACAGTTTGCATTCCAATCAAAGTAAATGACCAAATGGAGATAGAATTGTGATGGCATTGCTTTATAGCCTAGTTACTGCCAAGCTTAGCCAAATGAAAACTCTGTTCTAACATGAGGAAACAGTCACCTTACATGGAACCCAATGGGCCTGATGCCTTGAAGAATGAGAATATTAAAGGATTTACCAGCTCCATGTGGTTTACTAGGGAGCTGTGTTAAACTTTAAAACCTGACATGTTATTTTAGTTCATAACTGGTATCATCCTGTGTCTTGTGCTTAAAAAAAATAGGAGTCCAGAAGGACCTAATTTTACCTAAATAGAAAAATGGTATGGCTGCTTAACCCTCCTTTTCTTCTTCTTGTTTATTTTCCCAGACTTGGTTTGTAGGAGAGAAAGCTGGCGAAGGAACTGGTAAAAGAAGAAGGGAAGCCCAACGCTATGCAGCTGAGGGTTCTATTATGAAGTAAGCTGGTAAGATTTCATACCATGATATGTTGTGCCTGTCCTGTGTATCATACAACTGCTCAGCTGAGCTCTGAACGTAATATATGATTTGCTATATTGGTGCTCATTATTGTGACTGATGCTTATAACATGGAATCTAGATTGAAGCTATTCAGTACCTTGGGCTTGAATTTGCTCTGAGCTTTTGGTCTAAATCAGAAGCGAGGTTGAACTTATTTTATGCCAGTGTGTGCTATTGTCTTGAAACATGCCGTATGATGTACTGCAGGATTTTAATTACACCGTTGATTTGAATTGATTGTTGAACTGCAGTCATCTAAAAATATTATTTGTAGCAATAGATTTGACTGAGGAAGGTAATATGGTGTTGATGTATTTTTAAGTTATTTAAATTATTAATGAATTTTTATTTGAATGGTATATTTTAAAGTGTTTGAATTTTTATATTGTTTATTTTATTTTTATTTTAATTATGTTATATTATTTTTTATTAATTGACTGGAACTATCAATATATAATTAATTAAAATATTTTACTTATGATTCGAGTTTATATTATATATTTTATGTTGTATTAAAAATGTTTTCTTGATAACCTTATTAAGTACAGTAACTTCAAATACCTATAAAATATTTGGAATTAATATATAGCTAAGCTGAAAAATATTAAGCGTTGAAATAGAACTAAACTCACGTGTGTATGTGCGCGGGCCTCATGAATAAATTTCCTCCAAATATTCCATATCACGAAGAAAAACTAAAATTTGGCCATATTGAAGTGCTATTCTTCTTAGGCTCGCAATTCAACATGCGAAATTCATAAAAAATAATTTACAAACCCCATAAATTAATATTAAAATTCTTTACTTAATTTAAATTTAAAATTAAATTATATAAGAGTTATTTTATAAAATTTAATTAACTTGATTGGTTCAAAAATAACTTAAATGACCAGTAAAAAATATCTAAAAATAAGATTTTTTAAAAAAAATTGACAAAAAAAAAACTCTTAACTCGACTCTTTTTTAATTAGGATTTAAAATTAAACTACATGATATGACTCAAATAATTTAGTTAGTCTAAAAGTAACTCAGTAAACTGGTAAAAAATATATAAAGCTAAAGCTAAGAAAAAAAAATTGAGATTCACAGGAAAAACCTAGTATTTACTTGACCTAAATTTAAAATTAAACTAATTGGACGCAGCCCTGATGTAAAGGAGTCCATTTAGACTGTTAAAACACGACCTTAATAAAAAAAAAAAAAAATTGAGGATGAAAGCTTTTTAAGAAAAGAACAAACTTGTAAGAGACAAAAAAAGGAAAAAAAAAGAAGGCTAATTTGGAAAATATAAATAAAATAAAGGGAACAGTGACAAGTTTTTTTAACAGCGAAACGTAATAAGCAATTATTTTGGGGGTAGATGCGAGCATTTTTGTGGCTTTTAAATTTTAAAGGCTAGGTAGATTAAAATTAAGTACTTTCATTAACAGGTTTTAGGTATACTTACACTTAAGTTAAATGTTATATATATATATATATATATAACAAAAATACTTCAAGAATACACATGGAATATTAGATTAACAAGATCTCCAAGTTAATTTCATTTTAAAACTATAATTCAATGACACGTGTATTTTTAGATTTTTTTTATTCAAAAATATTTTTCATTTTTTTTGGATTCAAAGTCAAAATAGAACTAAAATTTCATACGTATATGATATCTTCTGCACCCAAAAAAATTATGATTATAATAAATAAATATGGTCACCAAACATGTCAATTACTTAATATCTCTAAAAGAGTTAGGGTGTGAACTTTCCCTTTTATTATTCATATGAAAAATAAAGGAGTTAGTCCTTCTTCTTCTTTTTTTACACTCCCCTTCTTTTTTTTTTTAATTCCCCCCTTTTATTTTTATATTTTTTTATATATTTTTATCATTCAATATTTATATGATTTTGAATTTATCTTAATAAATACTTTGACTAACTTTTTATGAGGTTATTCCAACATTAAACAAAAAAACTTGACATTTGATTTGTGCTCGATTTTATGATAATATATTTTTTGTTATTGTATAATTAAGTAAAAAATAATTTTTTAAAAAAACAATTATTAAACTAAGTGGAGTACATAACCTGGATCATGGATTTAATGGGTAAGCCGTGTAGCCTAAATCAATCTAATATGTCGTCGTCTCAATATTAATTAAAAAAATTTCAAATATTTTATCGAAGCCAAACCACATTTTTTAATGGTCATCCGGGTTATTTTGAGACATGCTAAGTTGACTTGGCCATGTCATAATAACTTTCACATAATTTAATTTGAAGAATGAGAAGTTCTAAGATTAACCCGATAGATCGAGTTCAATAACAATATCGAAAATAAGGGTAAAGAGAAAAGGTATTGGGTATAAAAAGTTTCAAATTAGACGATAAATGTTCCTTTTTTATGATAGGCGTGTTTAATGGTAAAGTGTTTCTCAAGTTTTTTTCATGTGAAAAGTTGGTTGAAAATGGTTTGTTTCGTCTAAAATATGCAATTTGATTTTCTGTCCAGTTTTTGGGCACTTTGATTGTCAAAAAAAACAACACGTTATTTGTCACCTTCATAAAATAAATAAATAAATAAATAAATAAAGCCAAGTCAAGCTCTGGGGCCCAGCCTCCTGCCCCGCGTGTCTAACCTGCTTCTCGAGGGCTTTTTTTTTTTTGACGGTCCGAAAGTTTATGGGGATCAACCTCCACGTAATAAAGAGATAAGAGGGGAAAGTGTGAAAGTTGTTGAGTTTTTTTTTTTTTGTATATAAGCAATAGTATTATAGGGAGCATTTATTTGAAATTATTGTATCGAAAGCTAAATTGAAACAATCATAAAATGGTATGTGCCGTTGATTTCTATATTAATTAAAAAAAATAAATGCCATTGATTGATTACAAGTTTCAAAAACATATAGTGAGCAATGTTCGTTTAATGTTCTCCAGCAGCCCATAGTCACATTGCTCACGACACTGTAATGGAACAATGCATGTCAAATGTTTTCTTTAATTCTTGAGGTTTTTACTTCTTCTTTTTTTCATTTTGATATTTTATAATTTTACGTTTTAGTTCTCAAACTTTATTTTTATTATATTTTAATCCATGAGCTACACGAGATGAAAGATAAAGTTGTTAGGAAATTAACAGGAGAAAGAGAATTCATCCCATCATTTTCCAACCATAAAATGTTTTAATTTGAAGCCTATGAGCTTATTTTGAAGAGAAAAGTTTAAAAATAGTTGTGTTGTTCATCAATAATGCTGGAAAAAATAGATAATCCTCCTAAAGTTTTTATAAACTAGACTTGATTTTTTATTCTTAGAGTAATTTCAAGGTGTTTTGGGATTAGATACGGAGGATTTTTATTTTTCTAATATGTTTTTTTTTTGTCAAAATAGAATAAAAATTGAGCTTCGATGGCCAAAAATTTGACCAAGGTTTTCCGGCCATTAGAGGTGCCCCGAAACATTTATTACATCAGACCACACGTGTCCTTTTATTATATAAAAAAGGTGTCAAGCGCAAGAGCTTGTGTGCCTAAGCTTTCCTCTTTTGATCCCAGACGCGAAGGCTCATTCTTCTAAACCCATAATTGTTTTTATTTAAAATATTTTTTTATTTAAATAAATAATTACAAAACAGTTTAAAAAATCATTGGATTATGTCATATTTTCTAAATGAAATCAGATCATTTATAATTATATTTGCAATAACTTTTTTTAATAATTATATATAAACCTAATATGCAATGTGTTCTAAAACAATTCCACACATGAATATCCAATGAGACCTAAATGTGTTTTTATTGTTATTTTTATATGATTTTTGTGAATTAATTATTCTTTTATTTTTTTCATACAGCCATTAAAAAATTATGAAAACTTTTTTTTGTTTCAAAATTGTCTTTCATGTTACAATAATTGTTTTTTTGCTTAAGAAACATGCTTCTAATAATAATAATAAAATTCATCCAAAAACAATTAATAATGAAATGGGAGTTTTACCTCCATAAATAATTTTTTTCACTCCTCGATTTAAATTATTGAGATTTTTATAAATATTTATTCTAATTATCTTATATTTTTATTAAAAAAACAATTTAAAAAAAACAAAAAAAAATCATGGGTACTTCAACTGAAGAAATACATTTTCTCCTCCATAATATATATATTCTAAGCTCTTATAAATATTTATTTTAATTACTATATAATTAAGTAAAAATCAACTTTGAAAATTATCTCACAACACGATAAATTTAGGCCCCGTTTATTTGCTGGAAAGTAGTTTCCTTTTGAAAAGTGAATTCCGGAAAAATAAATTATTTTCTGATATTTGGTAGTGTAATGGAAAATAAGTTAGAAAACACTTTCCAGTATTTGGTTATGTCATGAAAAATAAGCTGTAAAATAACTTATTAATATTTTATTTTTTTCAAGTTTATTAAAATAATAAGGAACAAATCTTACAAATTAAAAAGTTGAATGAGAATGAAATTGAAAAAAAAAAATTAATTTCATAAATTATCTTAAATAAAATAAATAATAATAAAAATAATAGAGATCAAATCTAAAAAATAAAAAAATTGAAAAATAAAAAAATTAAAATAATAATAATTAACATTTCATAAATTATTTCAAATAAAATGAGTAACAATCAAAAGAATGCGGACCAAATTTGATAAATAAAAAATTTTAATTTAAAAAATGATAAGGAAAAAACAAATAACAATTATAAAATAAGAACTAAAATTAATATAAAAATTAAATTTTAAGGGATGAAATTGAAAAATAAATATTCAAAATAATATATATATATATATATATATATATATATATATATATATAAATATAGCAATTAAAAGTTTGAGCACCAAATTTGATATAATCAGCAAATAATATGATATTTTTAATTTTATATAACTTCCTGAAAGTGTTTTCCACCCAAAATAGATTGAAAATATTTTTCTGAAAGCCAAGCTAAATTTTTTTGTTAACTGAAAAATATTTTAAAAAAAATTAAATTTTTTTTATTTTAAAATCAATTTTCAAATAAAATCTTCTAGACACTAATCACAGTACTAAAACTTAAATAAAGAAATATATTTTTTGTAATCATCAAACCTATTCTATTGCTGGCAGATAAGATGCGCAAAAAGTCAAAGTGCAAAGGAGTTGCATTTTGCTTTCGGAAGCAATGTGGCAAATGGCTACAGTGTAAAGGAAGGGCTCCTCTCCGAATTGCCACTTCAAAGCGGTGGTGGTGGTGGTGGTGGTGCTCTTAAAATTATTATTTTTATTTAATTTTGTGGTAAATTAAAAAATGTTTATGAAACTTCTTGTAAAATCACAAAATAATAAATAAAATATTCAATTTTTGATATTGAAAAAAGTGTAATTGGAGCAGTAATTTATTTCATGGCAGCTTGGTATTGTGTGTGGCTGTCTGTGTAATACTAATACCTTAGAGAAGAGTACCCTAATTTCTGTCGGCATCAACTCTTTTTCCCCTACTAATTTAATTGTAAAATAAAAGGGAAAATTTATTTTCCATATTGAGAAATTATTTCATCGACAGGCAAATTTATATTTTCCATAAATAAATAAAGGCTATATAGGGAGGCACCGCAGCACAAGCTTAGAGAGCAGCTTGAGGCAAGAAAATGCTGCTCGGAGACGGCTGAGGAAGGAGAATGTATCAATAGTCCTAAATATTCTACCCCATCTTATCTTATCATATCAGATTCTTCCTTCTAAAACCTCTTACATGTTGCTTGTTCAATTCTTGGTGAATTTAATTATTACTAGAGAGAGCTTAAAACAAGAAGAAAATCCTGCACAAGTTAGCCAAAGATGCGGAGCATGGCGAGCTCCAGCTCCAATAAAGGCATCGCAGCCATTGTAGGCGTGGGACCGAAGCTCGGCCGAACCATTGCCCGCAAGTTTGCCCATGAAGGCTACACGGTTGCCATCCTTGCCCGTGACTTAGGTACTTATCTAGCTGGCTCTGTAGTACTCTATCTGCGCACCTGTTTTTGCTTCCAAGAAAAAGAAAGGGAAACTCTAGATTATTATTATTATTGAACACCATTTTATAGCGAAACCTGAAATAGCAAGAGATTGTGCAGCACCATTTTCTACACACATGCCTGCAGTTTTTTTTTTCTCTCTCCCTAGCTAGACAAGAAGAAAAAGGAATTACTAACAAGTAGTTTTTACATGTATTGAGATTATTAGTAATTGTTTGACATTTAAAACATGCAAGTGAAGAAACAAACTTGAAAGTGCAGTGAATTAAGACTTGTAGGGGACTGAAGAGAGGGTTTTGAGGTAATTAGATATTGTAGTGAGAGATATGGGGTTTTGTAGGGAGGCTATCAAGATTTGCAGATGAGATAGCAAGGGAGGAGAAATCTCAAGTTTTTGCAATCAGGATAGACTGCTCGGATTCAAGAAGTGTGAGAGAGGCATTTGAAGGTGTTCTTTCACTTGGATTTGTAGAAGTACTTGTGTACAATGCGTATCAACCAGCAGTCTATCGGCAACCCACCAACTTCACCCATATTCCCGCCGACTCTTTCGAGAAGTCCCTCGCTGTCTCCTCCGTCGGTGCCTTCCTTTGTGCCCAACAGGTATTCCTTAATTTTCTACCATGACTTTTCCCAAAACCCAAAAGCTAAGCCTGTTTATAATTCCGTTTTCAAGAATTTAAAGGCTTCTTCTTCTTAATTTGTTCATTATTTCATGTGGGTTCTGTTTATGGAAATATGTTAATTAGGTTCTTCCGGGCATGGTGGAAAGAGGGAAAGGGACAATTCTATTCACGGGTTGTTCAGCTTCTTTAAATGGCATTGCTGGTTTCTCTGAGCTCTGTAAGAACTTCCTATATAAAGAAATTACACTCTTTAAGTCTTTTATATCTATATATATTATCCGTCAATTACTTGTTTATTTGCCACCAACATATACAGGTTGTGGAAAGTTTGCCTTGAGAGCTCTATCACAATGTTTAGCCAGTGAGTTTCAGTCTCAAGGTGTGCACGTTGCCCATGTTATCATCGATGGTGTGATTGGCCCTCCTAGGTTGGTAATTTAATGTTTATTTATATTATACTTTCCATTAAACTATATATATGTGTATGTATGTATGTATGTATGTATGTAACAAGCCTATAAAATCCGTAATCATAAAAAACGACTTTATATAAGTGAAGTAAAACAACAAGATGCTGAGAAAATAGCAAGATTCTAAGTTCTTTGTTCTACTTTCGGCTACAAAACTTATACTTTCATCACATGTTCATATACCAACCGCAAAGAGAAATGAGTTTGATAGTTGCCTTGCCTGCCTATGTGTACTATCCCACTACTACTACTTCATCATGGTAACGGCCACAATAAATGGATGGAATATTATTATTATTATTATTATTATCTGTCAAACCAACATGCAAACCAGGGAAAGAGATTTATAAAAAACTTGGTTGGAAATTATTTACTCCATGAAAAGGGGCCATAAATAGTTGTCAATATATATAGAGTGATGATGATTAGCAATTAATGAAAGGGAAGGGAAATTGGCAATTGCAGGGGACCATCAAGCTCTCAGAAAACGTCAGTTGGGGAACAACAACAAGAAGAACAAGGTATGGGTGGAATTGGAGAGATGATGATGGACCCAGACTCGCTGGCTCAAACCTACTGGCATTTGCATGTTCAAGACCGGACTGCTTGGACACAGGAGATCGACCTCCGTCCCTCTTACTCCATCAACCCCGGATTCTACTAGTCCCATGCTACCTCGCCAAGATTTCCCTTCTATCATTCTATGATCGTCGTTATCACAATCGTGATCTGTTTCTTTGATCTGCTATGCTTTCTCTCTTTATGGTTGGTTATCATTGTTGTTTATGGTTCTTCTCCTATTCATAAGGCCACGCTGTTTTATCCCTTGGTCATGTGATGATAGGTTCACGGTCTCTTTCTGAATCCTCTTGGAGGATGCATCCACGTAGAGAGTCCCGGAGTCTCTCCAAGTGGGCAGAACTGGACAGTGTTCAAAGTTACTGTCTCTTCTTGGGTTTTGAAGCCCTTCCACTTTAGCACCTTCGGGGCTTGAGTGGCTTGTACATATATTCTCTTCAAGTGTGAAGAATGAACTGCTTTTGGTGATTATCATGCTATATTGAAAGCTTAATTTTCTTTTCTATACAGTAAAAGATTATCTTTTATTTTTAGTGTGCAACTAGTGTCACGTCAAGACCCCACAGGAGAACCAAGCTGGGGCTGAGGGAGGCAGGAGGGGCACCGAGGTTGAATGGATATTCGAGTGACTTCGTGTCCTGATTGAGGACACTCAAGCCTCATGTACTTGTGTATGACCTAGGAATGACAACTGCATGCCTCTCTATAAAGGTTCCCCTATGTTTATTCGAACCCGTATGGTGGAATTTTGCTCCTGTGAAAACGGGGTTGTGGACGGGTCAATATTATCTTGATCGATTTTGTTTGATATCTGTAGGATATTCATTGTTTTTAATAGAATATATATACTCTATTTAGCGAAAATTAATCATAAAAAGGAAGTTAAAAATCATTTGCTGTGAAAATAGAGATGGCGACAGAGGATGCCATTTACTTCCCACATACAGGCTACGAAGTCCACTCATCACAACAAGACAAAAGAAACGGTCTCGTTCCCATCAACCAACTAGAACCAGATAAAATGAGAGGGAATAATATTAGGGCAAAGTTTCACCGAGTGTAAAGACACTGGGATAAGCAGTGGAGCTCCTAGTCAAAGGGTTCACATGTAAGGTGCCGGTGGAAATATTTCCTTGGAGAGCCGTCATTTTGGTGGTACAAGGGGCCCTCCACCCTTGTATTGTTTATGGTGTGTGACGTGTCATGCCCACAATACTTGAATGATGCAGGCATGGCTCCCACTCCAATCATTCGATATCACTCGAATTTGCCCTGAAAAGTTTCAATAACGCAGCCTATCACGACTCTACTCGACATATTTCGTGGTTTGGTTACGATAGAGACCCTTCCCTCTTAATGGTTGATCAGGAATCTCTCTTTTATCTCTTGAAATAACTTTAATTCTAAGAGCACAGTTGCTATTAGGAAGCCAACTACGTGGGTCAGTAACGAGCTCAACAAGTTGCATAGCTCTTGGTCTGATTCTTAAAAGGATTAGGGTTCGGCATATAATTCTCAAACGATAATAGCAAAATGAAGTGTGCGGGTTCAGAAAGCATTGCTCCTCCACACAATTTTTGCTGCGTGATTGTATTCTATCAAGAATCCCTTTGGAGCACACTAGACTGTATCAATTCCAACCAACATGGACGACAGTGGCTCTATGTGATAAGAATCGTTAAAGCTTAGAATGTACAAATTTCCTTGGCGAATTCTAGGAATAAAAAAGGGAATGAAGTTTCATAACTTCACGACCGACGAGAGAGATTTGGACGCATTTGTATGCCTCATCCAACTAAGGCAAAAAAAGGAATGCGTATCTTCTTGTTCATGTCTTCATTCATGATGCAATTATAAAAGACAAGTGTTCACTTCACCAGATGACGTTGAACAAAATGTTTGTGCACAAGGGACGTGGTTAACTACCATAGCTGGCACCAATTCCCAGGCTTAGAACTCTGACAGACCATGGAATCAAGCTTTGGGTGCGTGCATAGGCAACGGCAAAAGTTACCTCATGACTGCATGATGGATGCAATCTCATGGATAGCTCTCGCAGTTTGCAGGAAAGGAAAATGCTATTTGTTTTTGAATGAGAATTGGTCAAGCCATCAACACAAAGCTGTGGTTGTTTCCTTCACGCCATTTATCCCATTTCACAATCATCGCATATATCACTGATACATGATCAGCAAAATCCATGCCCTGCTATTCTGTCTTCTCTTAACCTGGTAAGCCCTTGACGGATGAATGCAATTGTAGTTTCATATATCAAATGTGTGACTAAGATGTATCAACCAGGTGGGAAAATTACTAACCGGAGCAAAACTTGGTTACTTCTGGCCAACTCAGCTTTCATATTCCACATGATGACTTCTCAACGATGAAAACTGCTCCTTTCAAACTTCTAGCTAAAAGTTTGCATAGTCATAATTGGTTCTACTGTTTTGACTAAAACCCTGATATTGTGCATGCATCACAATTGTATCGGCATAGGGCCTCCAAGTAGGCAATGCCATCACAGTTGAAGAGAAGTCTGTGTCATATCGAGAGGAATGGCATGGCACGCTCCTTTGATGAGGTTCTATTTGTGATATGCATTGGGTAGTACATGCATAAGCCTGAAGAGTTGGGCCCATATCCACATTGATGTTTCCTCGTTTTCGATGTTTCCAAAAAGTTTTAGATCCTTGTAAGTTCATATTTCTGTTCACATCCAGTGATGCCAGGGCCTGCTGGTGATGATTTTTAAATGTTTCGGGTAGCTGCAATGTGTCTCTTCTACATCCATCAATATGCTTCCTCTTTTCTAGTTCGGTCATCTTTCTCATTTGAGATGGTCTTCTGTGATGGGCCCGTTTATGACACTTTGCATCTGTCAACATTGTCAATGACATGTGGCATAGATGCTTTAGAAGAATGAAAATTCATTTACAAACTCTATGCATACCTCCATTTTCAGACCATGCCATCGCAGATTTCTTCATTGTTCTCATTAGTCTTGCCGCTGTACCTCGTTTGTGCTTTTCAGCAAGGACTTTCTGTCTTTCCGCTTCATTAATCCAACACTATATACCCATATGGACGAAGAAGAAATAAGAAGGCCAACACATTAGAAAATCAATACTAGAGAAACTTCTTGTCTTATCATATGGCCACCTACTTGTCTGAAAGTTCTCAATTTGTAGAGATTCCGGCCTTTCACAAGCAGAGGAGAAAATGGAGGCAGTTTCTTAACTCCTTTACTCCACAGCACTTCAACCTTGCAAGCAATCATCAATAAAAAAGATAAGTCATCAGAAACTAAACTAGACTTTGCAATGAAAACCAGTAATTAAAGAGTAGAAGGCAATTATCATGAGCCCACAAGGGTAGATCAATATTTGATAATCACAGCAACTATGGATCTCTAGGGTGCCCAGACAGAGGTCACGTGGCACCCAAATCAACTTAAGTTTTTCACCAGAAAACTTAGACTTACCGTAAATGTATGCTGTTGTTTGGCAGAACCATAGCTTTCCTTCACAACCCTGCCTGCTACAGTTCTCCTCCCGAGAATCTTCCCATGTCTTGTCACTTTGTTAAATCTATTTAACACCAAAAGCTTGATCAACAAAGCAATAGAAAATTCACAATCCAAAATTCAACATCATAATGTAAGAGTATATGGCATAAAAAGAAATGGGACAAATGAGTACTTCGAATAAACTTTCTGCACAAACATGACAACATCTCCTTTACAGACATCACCTGATTCAAGTAACAAACTTCAAATTACCTCCACAGAAACAAAAGGTGCATACACAAACACTACAAAAAAAAAAGATATACCTCTACAATTTATTAAAAACGACGACCTTGGATAAAGTTCTTCTCCATTTTCATTCTTTAACCTGAATACAAAATACACTATGGCATTATACCTAGTTAAACCCAACACGAGCATTTTAGAGGTGGAGATGAGTTAATTACCTCCAATGCTCCTTGATTCTCTGAATACAGACCGCCTTGGTTCCAGCTAGCCTAAGTCCATAATGGCGTAAATAGGCTTTACAATGCTTTAAATATAAACCCTCTAATTCATTCCCTTCTGCACCATATAAAAATTACAAAAAAAAAATAAAAAAACTCACTAATCCAACACCAAAACAAACATCTTTTTACATTTCCATTTGAGTCTCATTCAATAGAGTTGGTGTAATTATCACTTGCAATTTTGATTCGTAACTAAAATCAATTGAAATCCACCTTTAAGAAGAGAAATGACTCTTTCGCAGACTGACTCCTCCTCCTCGCCGCTGTCCTCCTCTTCCTCCTCTTCGCCGCTGTAATTGCTTTCATCCCCACTGTAAATAATAAAGGACACCAAAAAAAAGAGGAAATCAATGAGAAATAGCGCCAATTATTTATAGATAGTAAATGAATAATTGATAGTGAAAATAGAACCTGATTTCTTCAACTTCATCATCGTCGCTACTTTCTTCTGATGATGAACTGGAAGAGAGGCAAACGACACGGCGTTTGCGCTTCCTGTCGCTGTCAGGCGCCATGTCTAAGAGAATTCTTTGCTGCAATGACATTTGAATTCTGGGAACCATCGGGTTTTGAAAAAATAAAAAACGACCGTCACGGAATTCGACGACACGTCACTCGAATGAACGGCCCAGCCCCGTGCTCCTTAATAGAATTTTATTTTTTTTGAGTTTCTTACCAAAAAATAAATCAAAATCAATTATTATAATCACAAATTTTCTAAGCCATTTTGTTTGGTTTTGAAACATCTTAATTAGCAAAGGTTTTTAGGTTAAAAAAACACAATAAACCGAAATCATCTTCAATATTTTTTCGAGTTTGAAACAGATAAAAAAAGGAGTACAATATTATCAAACTAATGTTTAAGTTTTTTTAATTAATAATCGAAATACTATTTTTTTAACTGATAATTAATATTAGCTTCCGGAAATGTTAAAATTATCTTTTCCGCAATGATATATTTCTCAATGCCTTGCACATCCATCTCCCCCATGCTTTGTTGCTCGTGGAATTCAAGGCGGCGATTCCATGGATTTTAGCCTTCCATTAAACATCGGCGGTGGCATTTGCACAAATTAACTCTTTACTAGAGAAAGCATGAACGTAGAAATGATACAATTCAATCATGGACAGAGAATAGTCCAAAATGTAAGAACATCAAGTATCTCCTAACAAATTCAAGAAATATTCACCTGCAACTAAATTCTTAACTACAGCTTTACAGTGGAGATTTTGAATGCGCATGCTACATTTGGCTAAACTAGCACAAGCATTCCCATTCTAATAGTATACAAGGTTGTGCCGCAAAAATAAACTGGTCTAAACTTTAATCTCTCCCGTCCCATAAATTGGAGGGCAAATATACCTTTATATCCAGTTCTGGGATTGGTATTTTGGTGCCTCTCACCCTTTTTCTTTTTAATTCGCTAGCTTCAGGGTACAGCCACCTCCCTCTTGGAGCAAATAAATCAGCTTCAAAACTTCTACTGAGCTTTGGCAAGAATCCTGCTAGATGCCCCGCGCAACAATTTGACAAATCCAAGGAAACTCAACTTTCCATCGGTGTGCCGAATCCAATCATGTAGAACAGCATGAAGAGGAACTGAAGGGCCAAGGCCAAGTTCCTGAAAAATGAGATTGATTAGCCTCTGCTTTTCGACATGCCATATTCTGTTAGTCACATTTAAGATGCAGAATTTGCGCAAGCAAATTAATGCTATCAAGTATATAACTAACAAGAAGCCTCTCTGCAAAGAGTTCCTTGTAGGGCTGGAGAATAAGAGACAGACATACCGATGCAAGCTCCTCGATGACAATGGCCCTGTTCCCATCCTTCTCAAACAGTTCATAGGCGCAACGGGCACGTTGCTCCCATCGATCAAGGGCCTCTAGCTGATGGACACTTAATGCAGCCGCACAAAATTCCTCAAAATCCATCCTTCTGTATTGAAGTGCATTGAACTGCAATAGACAAAAACATGCACCAGTTAGCAATGAGGATTAGAAACCAAAAAAGACAATACAGGTGGAAACACCTACTGATGCTATAAAATCAGGAATGTGTGAGTCCTTCATTGCATCTGTACCATTTTTCATCAAGGCCTGACAATTGAAAAAAAAAAAAAGTATTAGCATTACTAACAACAAAATGAGTCAACAAGAAACTGAAACTATGGCACTCAAAAAGCAACCAACCGCTTTGATATTTTCTAAGCTTATTGCGTCATTTTTGTTTGGTTCTAAGAGCGCAAACTGCTCTTTCAAATAAAACAACTCATCCACAGTCAACGTTTTAGATAGAGCCTGCCAAAATGCCAACAACAAAGTTCAATATAAAATCATTAGGATATAGCCTTCCAGGATCAAGGCACACCAAAAAACTCTCGAGTAATTTGATTAATTATAGCCCTGAAATTGCTTAATAATAACCAATTGCAAGAAATATTACATGATTGTTCAATGACAACTTGAAAAAATAATTTCTAAACTGCATTTATGGAGCCCATTAAAATCATTAATCTTGCCCATGCAAAGCTAAGCATATCTCAAGATTGACAGTCCTTCTAATTGAGAATAATGGTTTATAGCAAAATCGAGATGTATCAAACAAACTTCTGGCAGGCAACTCTCTCTCTAGCAATGTATACATTTTCAAATTAAAATATGATATAAAAATGGTAGCATAAATTATCAAGTGAGGATGATATTGCCTGCATTAACCCACAGTGACACCTTCCCAGCCACTCAACATAAGTAGATGGAAGCAGCATAAAAAAATATGATGAGATATTATATGCGGAGCTTTAAATGAAAAGTTATCCTTCACATTCAAGAAGACAGCATTAAAGCACATTGCAAAATAATCCCATATATAAATAGCATTACAAACCCTTAAAGCAGCTTTTCGAAGAGATGTCGAGCGCATATAAGCCTTCATGAGTTTGAAAATGTGTAAATCCAGAGGCACTTTAAGATCATTAGAATTTTTAATCCAGGGATGACCTGCAGCAAGAAATAGTAAATATCAATTCAGATTCCAGCAAAGCCAACATGGAATATTTTAACAGCAGTCTAGGCATTTACTTAGTGCTTGGGCAGCAGTCAGTCTTTTTCGTGGGTCTTTATTTAACAGTTGTTTGACAAAGTCCTTTGCCTCGGGAGAAAGAGAAGGCCAAGGTGTCTCATCAAAACTTGGATCAGCTTTTAGAACAGCGCGGAAGATCCCAGACTCAGTCCTGGCCCAAAATGGCCGGCTTCCACACAACAAAATATATGCAATCACACCAATACTCCAGACATCAGCCTCTGTACCATAAGATCTATGTAGAACTTCTGGTGCTACATAGTACGCACTACCAACAATGTCGTTCAACCTTTCATCTGCAAATAAAAATTTATTTCAGAAACCATTATTGAATTCATGGAGCTATTGAAAACAAAGCAGCCAACTAAATCTCAGAATAAAGAGCAAGTACAAACCTGGCTTTACAAAATCTGACAAACCAAAATCTATGGCCTTCAACTGGGAGTTTTCATCCTTTGATGTGAACAAGAAATTCTGATCCAGCAATCAGCTACACTTAGGTAAGAATACAAGAATAACAACATACAAATTTGCATGCAGTGATAAAATAGGCAGACAATTTACCACCCAAAAGTGATGAACCGTAAATTAGCAAAAAATGAGAACACAAATTGGGTCTGTTTCTTATTCTTCTTGCAGGGGTTTTTTTTTTTTTCTCAGTTTTTTCAATTCAAATTCCAGGAAATCCTCTAAAATGGCGCATCTTAATAAAAAGGGAATGCTAGTTATCACACTCACTACCCTCATCTTAATTACTTTCATCAAGTTGCATTCAGGTTAAATTAAAACCTTGATGCATGTGAAACCAAACATGAAGAAGTTCAATGCCTAGAAAATTACAAAAAATTCTCTCCCAAATGATGCACAGTTATCTTCCACTCATAGCTCAAAAAAAAAAAGAAGCACAACTAGGACTCCCTACTGGTCTGAAGTTATCTCATATACAGCATTGTAATGCTATAGCAGAGTGATTAAAAAATGATAAAAAATGAAACATTGGTCTTTATTATGCAAGCAGGTTCAGGTGCTCGAGTTCATACTCTGCCTCAAATAGTGCTATCGATCCTAACTAAAAGCCAATGGAAGAGCAATTTAAAGAATAAAAAGGGAATAGTCTTTCAAAATTCCAAGCAATGAGGCCGCCCAAGGTAACAACAATCCCCATATGAATACAACTCTCAACAGAAGTCGCAGGGCAGAATTCTAATTGGCTATGCTTATTTGTAACACAAAGCTAGACTGTATCTCACCTCAGGTTTAAGATCCCGGTGTACCACACCCTGAAGATGGCAAAATGCAACAACATTTAATATCTGTATCATGACAGCCTTTGCATCGTCTTCTGAATATTTTCCACCCCTACAAGAAAAGAGCATCAATTGATTAGTCATGCGCAGCTGACCAGCTTTCTCCTTCATTAAATTCCACTTCTTTTGTCCATCAATTAGATATAAATTAACTGAATACTGGCATGTCTACTATAAATGATACCTTGCAAGAATTCTATCCAGGAGTTCTCCTCCTTCACATAACCTGAAGAATGTATGATAATTCACAGCAACCCATTAAAATGTATGCAAAGTATCATCCACAAAAATGAAATTCAAAAGATTACAATCTCTATCACAACATAACCATGACAAGAATCTAATTTATGAAAGAAGAAAAGGTACAACAATCAGTACTTACTCCATTACTATATAGACATTATCATGATCTTCATAGGCATCATAAAAATGTACTAAATTGTTATGTCCGGTCAATGCTCTCAATATTTTCACCTCCCTTCTCACATCTTCAATGGCAATTGCTGTAGTCATCTAACAACAAAAACAAAAACCACAATAAACAAATGAAACAAAAATCTAATACCATCAGGCAGCAAGTAAAATAATTACAACTGATCCAGCTAGTCTATGAATTAATACAGAGACAGACTAGACTCCACGTAGTTGAAACTTAGCAATGGAAACATCCTGATCAAACAAGTTAGACAGACTATTCTACATGTAGTTGAAACTTAACAACGAAAACATCCTGGTCAAACAAGTTGCATCAAGCATATTCTATCAAGTAATTTCTTGCCCAAAATTTAACTTCTCAAAAGTCTAAACTTCATCATCTATAAGCATAACAGCACGAGCTAAAGATCTACCGCCAATGCACAGTTCAAATCTATCATTAAATAAATAAATAAAAAGTAACAACACATTCATAAAAATAAAAACTAAAAACCAACAAAACGGATATCCCTACAGATCTAAGACACCAAAAACACTAAACTTAAAACCCAAAAATCACTCAATTACACAAAATCGCCCATCAAATTAAATAAAATCAGAAAAATACCTTTGCTTTAGGGATTACTTTAACAGCAACCTGTTGTCCTTTGAGTTCACCTTTTTTAAACTTAGCTTGACAAGTATACCCAAAATGTCCTCGCCCTACTTCATCTCCAAGCTCATACTTGTTTCCAAAATGCTTAGAGAAGCCAAAGCTCTTATCTAACCCTTCCCCCCCCGTCTCGCTTCCCTCTGGTATCGCCGCCTCGTTCGGCTTAACTGATCCATGCCGCCTCGCAAGCACTGCTCGTATATGCTTCGCCGGAGACGGCGGCGGGAACGGACGTTTAAAAAACCTCTTCGGCGTTGAGTTCGCACTGGCCGCATTCCTCGCCGGAGATCTCGCCGGCGAAGACTTCTTGGAAAAAAAGCGGTGAGCCGGACTTGGACTGTAAAAAGGAAACAACGGAGATTTTTTAACGGGTTCTACTGTGGTTTTGCTGGTGTGATCGTTAAGACTTGCGGTGGCTGGATCCGGTATAGCTGTATCATTGGTAGGGATAGAGTTGTCCTTAGCTTGTAATGCGACGGGAGAGAAGAGAGTGGAGTTTGGGGAGGGCTTTGAGGTGCAAATACCCATTGCTATACCTCTCCCCAAACAGAGAGAATGTTAAGAAGGAAACACAGTTGGATTTGAATTGTTTAGAGCATTCGATTAAAATCCTCTAGGGTTTATGGATTTTGAAAAACAAAACCGTAATGGAATTTGAAGTCTGTCTCTTCTGGTGATATGATGAGAGATATAGAGAAAGAGAGGGGAGGGGGGGATCTGTAATTTAATTGTTTGGATAAAAAGGTAAGGACGGTGCCTTTTTTTGGTTAAGCACTGTTTCGATTAACAAACTAATTTTAATTAGTCATCAAGTTTTTGTTTTTGTTCTGTTACGAAACGAACAGGTTCGGACAAATCTCACATTAGTCCTCCAACTTTAAGACAATTTTCATTTATGTATTTAAATAAAAGCATCCCCTGATTAGAACTGTGATGCTAGCCTTCTGCTTGGGTGGCGGTGGATGGGTGGGTTTTTATATATATATATATATATATGAAATAAATTTGGAAGGGTGCTTTTTGGCTTGATGCTTTGCTGTTGATGTGGGTTCTTTTGCTTATAATTAAAGGGAAAGAGGGAACGTTCCTAGATTTGTCTTGATTCGGATACGTTGATTATTTTCTTGACAACAAAACAGCGCCGTTTATTTGCCCACCCTTATTAGGCAGCCAGCAACCTTATTTGCCCCCGCATGAGCGCCTACGCCACTTTCCGGTGGCTAAACATTATATTTTATGGCGCTGTTCGATGCATCTCGTCAATTAAATTTTTTTAATTTTAAAAAATAATAAAAACAATACCATTTAAAAATAAAAAATAGTTAATGGGTTTTGATCCTGTTTTAACTAGGTTTTTTACCGTTTTATATTAAATCAATTTTCTTTTAATTTGTTTTTAAATTCAGCTTGATCTAAGCTATGGATAAACGTGTGACATATATATCTAATTAGATATATAAGCTGTTTTAAAAAAATAAATTTAAAAGTCAAAAGAAATGTCCTAGTCGATGTCTCTGCGACAAGGTACATTATTTTTTAAGAAGTATGACCAAGTCTCTATTCACATGAAATTGAGAGCACTCAATGAAGGAAAATTTACACTATTTCTGGGGTAGTATGCATCGCTTAACGCCTTGTTCCCTTATAGCAGGCTTATTTTTTTAATTTTTGAATTCGCTTGAAATCTTTTTTTTTTTCTGGTTGGCATGTGGAATTTATTGAAATATATATAAACTGATTTGAATATTTATATTAATTTTTAAAAAAATTAAGGTGAGGTATTGGAAGCATGCATGTGTTTTTTTAAAAAAATCTGAAATATTCCAATTAAAAAATAAGATTTGGACTGCACAATTTATTTGGCATCTAACAAGATTATTTATTTTTTCCTGATAACGACAGACTGGCTTATATTTAATCCCCTTTTTTTTATCCAATAAAGCTAACGGTTTAATCATTTTTATTTTTTTATCCAATAAAATTAGGTGATTTTATCAAAAGAAACTGAAAAGTGATGGCCATAATTTGTCATCTGGCCTTGGATAACTACATGTATGACTTTATGTTACCCATCTATGCACGAAAACGGCTACACCCCGGAGATGAGGCAGCCGTGGCCCTGCTTATAATTTGTCAGCAGAAAAGATAAAAATAAAAAATAAAAGAGAGCGTCGACCAACAATGCATGTAGACCGCAGTAGCGATCGGCACAGCAGGCCTGAGGTGGCCATGTGACATGGGGTTTTTCCTGTAATTAAAAAGATTTGATTTCGTCAAGTGCTGGTAATTAAAGAGCTCTGGTGCTTTTTAAATTTGTTTATTTATTTATTTATTGTGATAATGAAGGCTCCTTACAATAGTCTTGTCGGAGCAATTGAAAAGACAGGAATGCATATGAATATTTATTTTTGAATTTGAGTTAGGATGTGTATTTTTTATAAAAATTTAAAATAATTAAAATTTTACTTGTTGACTGAACTCATAAAATATATTTTTTAGTAGTGGAGTTTCTTCAAATTCAAAAAAAAAAATATTCATGACAATTTGTCATGTTGATATCATCCATGATGCAATTTCGTGCTGCTCTTATGTCATATCATTCCTTATGCAATCTCTAGCTCAAAATAATCATAAATTCATTTGAATCGGTAAATCCCTTTCTGTAAACTACACGACAGCTAGCTGCCGTCGAACGAAAAAAATAAAAATAAAAAAACAGCTGTAGAGGGACGAACTGTTCAATCCGACTCTTTGATTATCTAAGATTTTAAATTAAATTGTATAAGACTTTTCTTAAAATAACTTTGTCAATTTAATAAGTTCAAAATAAATTAATTTAATCTTAATTATTAAACTTGTCAAACTTATAAATTGGGTTATAAACTCTATTACATTAGATTATTTATTATTATTATTATATAATAAAAAAATAAAAATTGATTTATTGTCAACCCAATATTAAATAATAAAATTTAATAAGAATCTTGTATTAAAAAATAAAATTTAAAAAAAAACAAAATAAATATAAAGAGTTAATACATAAAAAAAACTTCAGTACTATATGTTTAGCCACATAAAAATAATCAGGCATATAGACCTAACAAAGGCCTATATGCCTAGCCCAGTTTCATTTTTTTTTAATACAAATTTGTTGTTTGTCTTCTAAAAGAAAACATTAAAATGTGTTGAGAGTGTAATTGTAATTGTAATTGTTTTTTATTTGAAAATATATTAAAATAAAAAATTTTTATTTAAAAAATTATTTTTGATATTATCACATTAAAATAATTTAAAAATATTAAAAATATATTAATTTAAATCAAAAAAATAAAAAAATAAAAATTTTCAAAATTTTTCAAAAATATTTTTAAAATACAAAAATAAACAGGTTCTAAACTAGCAATTTTGGCTTCAACTTGTGTGCTATCCACTTGAACTACAATACAAGATTGTTACGTAAATGAATAAAAAATATATTAATATGGTTCATTATTCATATTAATTAGAAAACTGACCCCGTATAATTGTCTTATTAATTCTTTGATTAGTTTTAAAACTATACAGAGGAACTCGATTCATCTTCTTTGTTGCTACCCAATTTTTGACCTATATTTTTGATAAATTTTTAGAAAAAATCAAAAAAACAATGAAAACCCCAAAAAATGTATTTTTGATATATTTGCATCATTTTTAGCATTTTCAACGTCATTTCAGAAGAATCTAAATTTTCAAAGGTATTTTGAACGCGTTCAACTTTTAACGCGTAAATTTTACAATCACTGATTTTTCTTGTTAAGTCAACGTTGATATTGCTCGCTTTCAAAAATACAAAAAAAAATGAGAAAAATCAAAATTTACAAAAAAAACAGGAAAAGAAAAGGAAAGGAAAAGTTGAGGGACTAGTTTGAAAACCTAGTAAAACTTTTCCTATAAATACTAAGCTACAGTGAACACAAAAGGGAGAAAATTTTTACACGGGGAGAAATTTACGAACAAGAGGGGGCATCAGCTAGACACAAAAAAAAAGAACCCTAAGAAAACCAAATCTTCTCCCCTGAGCCGCCAGCCACGGTCCCTTCCCTTGGCCAAAAACAGAGAGACGAGAGAGCCGCCATCCCCCTGGCCTTGAAAGCAAACCAAATAACCCCTGACCTTTCTCTTCTGGAGGCCGCCCATCCCATCTCCTGGGGTCTATCCATTTTCTTGGCAGAGGGGGGTCCCTCACTCTCCAGAACCCAAGCCAAACCGTCACATAACTCCTCCAGCCGCCAGCTCCCCTGGCCACATCTTCCCAACAAGTCAAAACCCCTTTCCTTCTCTGGTTTATCTCCAACTCGAAA
>Ga0325410_1002046_pt1 | contig 22467 bp, 7 predicted proteins | sample PopdelMetagenome_16_FD_206182 | JGI IMG/M metagenome (GOLD analysis project Ga0325410, IMG submission 206182) | Populus deltoides microbial communities from Bellville, Georgia, United States - Xylem-PdIQD-R3 | ecosystem: Host-associated > Plants > Phyllosphere > Stem > Wood/Secondary xylem...
TTCACAAGATTTATATTATCTCAGTTTCCCTGTTTTTTGTGTAGATGAAGAGAAGCCTTGAAAGGTAAATTAGAAATTCATGGGAGGGAGTGTCCTAGATTTATGAGCTCTTTTGATTTCTTTACTATTCCTGAACAACTACCTCTAGTCAGCAGGATCTAGCCTATCATTCACAAGATTTATATTATCTTAGTTTCCCTGTTTTTTGTGTAGATGAAGAGAAGCCTTGAAAGGTAAAATAGAAATTCATGGGAGGGAGTGTCCTAGATTTATGATACTGTGCTCTTTTTGATTTCTTAAACAAAGTTACATGGAATTGAATAAAGAAGTTACTATTCCTGAACAACTACCTCTAGTCAGCAGGCTCTAGCCATTGCCTTGTGCTCTAATTATCTCATTGCACAACTTACAACTTTAGGTGAGTTCCGTTGATGAATATATCTTCTGTGAAACCATACTCTGTATGGATTCAATTCAGTCAACCTGAAGTCCAAACTAGCTGGGAATGTTGGGGGAGGTGTGGAAAAGGATAGAAGCATGAGATTGTACTTTGATCTAAATTAAGCAGTGTAAGATTGTATCCTTTTTTGGGTTGTGTTCATAAGTTGAATCGGGAAATGGGAGATTGCTTTTTATTAGTAATTTGGATTTTGTCCTTAATTTAATGGGAAAATCGTTGATGGCATTTACTAGGATTTTGATTCCTATTTATTCGAGTTTAGGGTTTTCATCAGAGTGCTATGAGTACTCGCATGATGGTCCCTGTAAAATGGATCCACAACGAAATCTTTCCTTTTATTTTTTCAACCTTTTCCCCTTGTTTTCCAAGAATCTGATGTAACTCAGAAACCTTCAAACTTTGCTCTTGTTGCTTGCAAGATCGTCATGTACTCAAGTGGTTGAATTTCCTCATGACAATCAAGATTGTCATTATCATTGTTCAAAAACTTTTGTAGTAACTCTTGCAAAGGTTTTGAAGCTAGACCTGCCTTCCGAGTAGATTTATATTTACATCAAATTATTATTTCAACCTAGTCAATAAGACTAATTCTCGAGAAACTAGAGCTCATGAAATTAGAAAGACAATTGGCTTTACTATGTTAAAAAGCAGGATTAGTAATGTTACCAACAAAAGTTTTTGAACAACCATGAAAAAATTGTCCTAATTTCTTGAGCTTTGGTTTCTCATGAACTAGCTTTTTTGGCTAGTTAGAGTAATAAATTTATCTAGACATAAGTCTATCTAGAAGACAGGTCTAGCTCCTAAACCCTTGCAAGAATGATCCATGCGCGTAGCCATTCCTCTTTCCAAATTCTTATCGAAGCTCTTATTTGCAAGGTAATTTTGTTGAACATGGCATATAGTACTCGTTTGCAGACAGATGTGACCTTATATCTGTCCCCCTTCTTTGATTCTTTGCGTTCCTTGCTGCATTACATTCTTCTCTTCCACCCTGTTGCTTTTATTGATATAGTTGCTGAACATTATATATGCTATGCTCTATTGTATACTGTGTTGTGGCTACATCTCCTTGGGAGCATCATGCAAATTAAACTATATTTCTTATTTGTCCCAGAGCTTCCACAAGTGGAAATGGTTGCTCTCACAGGAAAGGCAATTGAAGGTGATGTCCTTACTGCTGTTGAAGTGATCCCGAAGAGTGAAACCCAAAGAAATGTTTGGAGCAAGTACAAAAAAGAAGTCAAATACCAATGGTGAAATGCAAAATTCTCTTTTAGAGTTTTTTTTCCCTGTTAGATTTCTAATAATAACTAGTATTGTTAGGCATTCTTTCCCTATATCCTTAGCAAAATTTTAAAGTATATTTATGAAGGGTCAATGCAATTGAAGTGTTTTAAACTTTTTCATATTACAACAGCAACATGTATCTAACCCGATTTTCTTTTTACTGGAACCAAAATTTGTATGAAGGCAAACATTTTTAAATCATTTTACTTCTATTGGGAATCTGAATAAATAGATGCTAAAACACTTTGGTATACTTTCTGGCTATTGGTGAAATGACATGCATAACCATTAGATGGCTGGTTTCTGTTTCAGAATTTGGCATGTATGCAATGAAGTCAGAAATATTTCCAGTCTCTTGAATTTCATCACAAGTCCTTAGCTATTGTCATTCTCTCATTTGACACAAAGATGCTGCAGGTTCTGTTCAACAGTGACAGGGGATGGCTCTTTTGAACTCTTGCCTGCACAGCACTCCTGTTCTTACAAGTTGCAGTTTGAAGATATCGGTAGACGTTTCAGATGTGAATGTATTGTGACTGATGTCTTTGGAAGGTTGAGTGAACTAGCATATGCTGAGACTGCTGCTGTGTTGCCAGGTCTTTTGCTTTAAACTGTGTTTTTTTATCTATTCAGGCGAAATTATTTCATATTTTAATCTATCTCCATCAATTTGATTTCAAAATTTTGTATCACTCCATGAGATGTATGTACTTATTCTGATGGGACATGGTTTTTAAGTAACACACTCCATTTTCTTGATTTAATTTTTCCAAATTTAATATTTTTTTGACATTTTGGCCAACTATGGATGTCTATTTCTGAACTGACTATTAATCACATGTTGCAAATGTTTCACTTATGCTTGGATATTTCCTCATTCAGGTTAAAGTCGTCTGTTTAATCTAAATGTTGTGAAAGTAGTGTTATATCGCTCTCTCTCCACTCACAAACACAAACACACACTAACACTAGGGATACCTGTATTTTTTACTAAATGTTACAATATTAGAGGAAGTTTTTTTAAGTCATGATAAAGTAAATCTTGCTATTAATGTAACATTTACCATGGATTATCTAAGATCTATCATAGATTGACACATCTGTTAGTAAAATATTTAATAAAAGGGTGAACCTTTTATGTGTGTATATATGTGTGCGTGTCTATTTCAAACTATCCCATTATTTTGGAGAGCATTCACACCTGAACCTTTAATGTCCCTTTTGATTATCTATTGCATAATTTTACAAATAGTTGTTTTTCTTAGATTTTTCATTGATGAAAGTTTCTGTTCTTTTCTTTTTGTTGACATGTTCGTTGCTAAGATTTTATTGTACCTGCTGCTATTGACAATTTTTCTTGAATGCCTAACACTTGGATTGCATTCTTATATTATTTGGTATTTGTTCTCATGAACTCTTCTTCTTGTTTAAGTAATTGATATATTGATTGATTTTAGGGATTCCTAGAATAAATAAGTTGGAGATTGAGGGTAGGGGTTTTCACACCAACTTATATGCTGTTAGAGGCATTTACAGTGGAGGAAAAGAAGGCAAAAGTAGAATTCAGTGGCTTAGATCAATGATTGGTAGTCCCGATCTAATCTCCATTCCAGGTATGACAGCTGAAAAACCATTAAATTGTTCTATAAAATGCTGGAACCATACACTCGAACAAAAAGCTCCACATGGACATATTTGTTGACAGTAATCTCTTCATTTAGTTTCATTGCTGGTGGTGGGTTCCACTCGAATGTTGTATTTGACTTGGAAAATTATTTGATCTTGTAGGGGAGGTGGGAAGGATGTATGAAGCTAATGTTGATGATGTGGGGTACAGGCTGGTGGCAATTTATACTCCTGTGAGAGACGATGGTGTTGAGGGGCAACCGGTGTCTGCATCAACAGAGTCAATTGCAGTTGGTATGCTTGAATTCACTCTGCTACTTGTACTTCTCCTTTCCCACTGTTTATTTTAAACAATTTAGCAAATTGTTGTTGGTATAAAATCAATGTCACCTAAACAGGTTCAGCAGGGTTTGAATTTTTACAGTTATCTAATCCCTCTGATTCTAGCCTAAACCCTAGAAGGAACTGTGGAACAATACCCAACCAAAAGAGCACTAGTATCTGTGTGAAACAATGTCTAAAATAGAGATTCCTTATATGTATTTAAGTGAAATTTTGAGAAAAGAAGATAGAAAGTCATGGATTTAAAACAGGAAGAACATAGGTTGGTTCGGATGAAATTTATGTTACTATAGTTGATATTTAATATGAAATTAATTTGTTTCTTATCATCAACATCAAGCTCAATAACAATCATGTATTTTATGTTTAGCTTCGGGAATAAGTGATGTTTATTTTAGATAGAACGATAATAAAACCTTCCTTTTAAGAGTTAAATAAAGTTTGCTGCAATTGAGCTTGCCTTGTTTCTGTTGAAATTTCTCCGTTGATTTCTGAATCATAGTATTTATCTTTCAGTAATTGTCACGAAGGTGTAACTTTTTTATTGGGTATTTAGGTGGTAGAGTAGTGAACATCTCATTTTAAATATATAGGAAGCAACTTTCCAGAAATTTTACAAAATCGAGACTAGGATTGGGAACTTGAAAAGCAAAGAGATTAGGGCAAACAAAGTAAAGAAAAAGAGAGGGTTCGAGTTTTTTAGTTTGTATATATCATGCTCATTCAATTTTTTTATTTTTGTTTTTGGAAAATAGGATCTAATGTGCCTTGCTTTTATGAAGAAAAGATTTAGGAAGTGCCTTGTTGAAAAAGAAAAGGAAATTAAAAGATTTCCTGGTTGAACTCTGCTGGACACCCATCTTATAGTATTTGCTGCTTGGTTCAACTTTAGCTGATTGGGCTTTGAGCAAGCCTGGCATTGCAAGTTTCATGGCGGATCAGTCATGTGACATGAAATCATCCACATTTTTTTTTGGTTCAACAGAACCTAAGACAGGTTTTGGACCACACAATGGGGTATCTCCTTCCATCTTTAAATCCCACAAGCCCTTCTATTGCTTGGACTAGAGCACTCCAAGTGGAAATGGCCACTGGGTGTTCTTTTGGGGACAAATTGCAGTGAACTTTAAAATCTTAAATAATGTATTGATTAAGAAATGAGTCGTGTGTGTTGAATTTGATGTATAAACAGACAAGATTTGACTTGCAATTCTTTTGTCCTGCTCCAAGGACAAACCCACAGCAAGCTTTATGAATGGGTTTTCATGTCCATGTCCTACCTTAGTTTCGTTTAGTTTTTCCCCACTCACTTATGTGAAATACCTTCTCTAATTATGATTAATCCTGTATAATCTCTTAAGTTTTTTGATTGTCTGTCATCAATTCCCCCCCCTGATTTTGGCATGATTTAACTTTCAGAGCCTGATGTTTTTAAAGAAGTTAAGCAGAAGATTGAACTTGGATCTGTGAAGTTTGAGGTGTGTATATTTTAAGTATTGTGATGAATATAATTTCCTCTATACTAATTGATTTTTGGTGCTCTTGGTATAGTTGCTGATGTTTCTTGTACATCTTCAGTTTTGTATTTGTTGAATTTATTGTAAATTATGCATCTCAGAATGTACCAAACTATACTTTCATGTAAAGAATAGTATTTCAAGATTGGTTTTAATGTAGTTTTTCTTTTTCTTTTTAACTGAAGCTGTTTTTGGCCTCTTTTCTGTTGAGTTATAAAGGTTTGGTGGAGGTGTTTTGAACATACATCTCATGTTCTAGAACTCTTAATTGGAGGGGAGAAGGATAGGAGGATGAATTTTGACTTCTGTTCTTTTGGGTTTTCTCTGTGGAAGTATGAGAGAGATGCTTGCCTGAATTACCATGTTTGCTATTTTTGTTTGGTTCAGATCTTATATATTATTGCTTGTCATGAAAGGACTGCTTGAAGATGACAATTGCAATAGTCTTGACTGTCCAAGCCAGCTCATTTATGTGTATTCTCTTACATTATTCAAGAACTGACTGCAAATCTTTGTATACAGGCATTATGTGACAAAGACCGTTCTCCAAAAAAGGTTTTTCCATGTCATTGCAATTTTGAGGTTAAAGTTGGAATGATAAAAAAAAATATAGCATTTTATTGTTACTGTTAATATTGCAGGTTCTTGGAGAGGGTAGTCTTAGTCTTGAGAGAAGAATACTAGAAGTTAATAGGAAACGAGTGAAAGTTGTGAAGCCTGGTTCTAAGACTTCTTTTCCAACTACTGAAATTCGTGGAAGTTATGATCCTCCCTTTCATGTGAGTTTGTGTCTGAACTTTAATAATTTTGTATACACCTTGCTTACTTTGTTCCGTGGCATACAGTATTATTCCAAACTTGTTTCTTATCATGATTTCAAGAAGGAATTCGTTTTAGGTTTTCATTCAGTCTAATCGCATACCAATTTTGCTTTAAATTATCAATTCAATGTCAACTTTAACAAACATTATACTATAAATGTAGAAGTACTGACAGTTTGGTAAATGAATTTAGAAGTACTCTGATGTGGTAAAAATAGAAAATTGCCCCTGTTTTTTTTGTCTTTTTCAATGCATCTCACATTATGTTGCTCTCTTCCCACATCACAATAATGTGTTTTGCTCACAATTTATTTATTTAGCTTTGTCAATAATCGGAGCTTAAACTTAAAGCACTTTTAGTCCACTAATAGATTGCTTTTCCCAATCTCACTACTACCAGAATAGCTAAGGTTAAAGATTTTTTTTTTCAGGTGGGGCTTTTCCGAAATGACCAGCATCGGCTTAGGATTGTTGTGGATAGTGAGAATGAAGTAGACCTGATGGTCCACTCGAGACATTTGCGGGATGTCATCGCTCTTGTGATTCGAGGCTTTGCTCAGCGATTCAATAGCACATCCCTCAATTCTTTGCTCAAAATAGACAATAACTATGGTGTAAAATGACTTAGCATTTATGCATAGGTTTTTAGTTATGTGGGCGTCCACTCATCTGTCACGCCCACTTCACTTTCATTTTTTTCTCTTATTATCTGTGGTGCCTGCATGTATTTCAGAAGTATTTTGTAGAAAATATAAGGGTGAGGTGTTAGAGATTTGTTGACGATGAAATCAAGTTGTGAACCTTACATTTTGATGTATGGTTTCGGACTAGGCGTTCAGAATAAAATAGCAAGTTTGATGACCATTCCAGACACTTTCTAAAACTTTTTGTAAATAAAATAGAATGTTCTGTGGTAGTTGACCAGCTACAAATTTCAAAGACAATTGATAAACTAGATAATAGCGCTGGATCCAATGCCTTGAGATAACAGGTATGCTAGACATGGACAATTTTCTCTAACATGTGATTGATCTCTTTGTTGGGTGAGCCGAAAATATTCTCTCCTGTGCACAAGCGCGCAAGAGTTTTACCTTGTTCAATCCTTGCATTGAAATTTGAATTACCTCGTTCTTGCATCGATATTTGAATTTGAAATTGTAATCTAGATTAAACAAGATAAGCATTTTAAACATATAATGTTGGCACTCTTGCTCCTGAGTGATATTTCTTACACTATCGCTTAAACCAACTAATATATTGAACTATTGAACTATTGGTTTATATGGATTAAGTTTGAGAAACTCTTCAAGATCAGTGTGGTTTATAACAACCTAGTCTTGAAGAGTCTATCATATTGTAAAAAAAAAAAAAAAAACTAATATTAATGTAATTTTTGCTCAAACTCCAAATAATCCTAGATTATTTAATGATAGTTTGGGAATCTCAAAAATTTCTATCAATTTCTGTATGTGTTTTAGAAAACTTAATATTATGTCTTTGTGTCTTTGCCCATTCTACAAATATGAGGAGCAACCAGGAGCCCATCCTCATATAGTAAGGTTTCCACTTAACCTATTAAAATATTAAAGCAAGGTATCATATTATAAATAATTTGACACAAAATAATACAATAAAAATATACAAATCAACTCTTATAACCCATACTTGATGCAACTATTGTCTATCCAGCTCATTATAATAAATGACAGGAACTGAGTTAGATTATCTTTAAAGATTATACTGCTACACCACCTGACCTTGCAAATCACAAAGTTATTACGAGTTTTATCTAATTATAATTTATGTGCTAATGAAAAACTATTTAAGAATATATATTACTTCATTCCTAATAGGAGTGTTAGCCTAAAGATTTGACCTATCATTTCTCACCTCTAATTTGAGGACACCTAACGTGTAGATGCTCTTAGGACTATAATTATATATTAAAAAAACACTAACTATTATAAATTGCTTATATGTTTTGTTATAACAATAAATGAAGATAAAGTAAAACACTTTGTTTATATTATTATACTTACAAAAACAACAAACAACCACCTAACTTGATTGGCCCCTATCATGCATTAATGACTTAACCAGCAGTATAGATTGACAAGAATTGTCGACCCCCAACTATATCCATGAATATCATCAAAAACCTCTAATTATAGAAAACACATCATTGACACTACATTGTTAGTCATGCATGGAAAGAAGATGTTGCTAAACATATGCATGATTTATGCTTTAATATACCCACACAATCAAGGTTGTCAAAAACGTTTTTTTGATACGACATGAAATATATAATATAAACTCGGATCGTAAACTTGGATCGTAAAATCATAAAATCACAAGAAAAATATTTTAACTATTTATATATTGACAATTTCAGTCAAGTAGTAAATAATAATATAACACAATTAAAATAAAAATGAAATAAACAAACAAAAGTCTAAACACCTTAAAATACATAATTCAAATAAAAATTCATACATGGTTTAAATAACTTAAAAATAAAAAAATAAAAAAATAAGATTGAACAACTATGTTTTATTGATAGAGTTTCAAAACATTTTCTAGAGGACATGTCTTGAACACACTGCAGGCAACTAGTGAGATGATACAACATTCTAAAGTATATCACCAACTTCAAAAATTTTTTAACAAAGACCAATACAGTGAACCCGTGACAACGAGAACAAAAACATACAAAATGACATCAATTTAATCTCATGCTACCTCACCTTCCATCTTTTTTATGTTAGTAACAAATCTTAGAAATAATGTCCAAATATCCCACCAAGCAAGACATGTATTTCAAGTTCTCTCTGAGTCTTTGTCGTCTCTCTTTGTAGTTAACAAATGATTAGTCTAAAACACAATATTTCTCTCTATATAAGTATTCCTATCTCTTATTTTACTCATTTGATTCATCACCATCTACCTCTGTCTTCCCATGGTTTCGATCCTCCGAGCATGCATTTCTGACCTAAAATACAGTATAAAGCTTTCTCATACCCAAGATCCTCTAATGCTAGTGTTAATCTGCTAAGATTGAAAATTTGAGATTTAGGCAACGGGGAAAGGGGAGACTAGGGAGTGGGGACTATGTAGTGGAGTGTCAGGGGACTCAGATAAAGAGGCAGTAAATTTTTTAACTTTTGCGAGTTAAAACTTGAAATCTGTCAAACTCGGTCAAAATCGGTCAAACTCGTAAAATCGGTCCGATTTTACCGATTTTAACCAATTTTGACCGATTTCGAGTTTTAACCCGATTTGACACGTTATATACATATTGACTCGTAAAATCGTAAGATTTTAAGAGTCAACTCGCTATTTTAACAACCTTGCACACAATCCTCATTCGCATCATTAGGATGTGGGCTAAAAAAAGTTTTTCCAATCCAATTTAGCTTGATGGCATGCCTTTTTAACATACAAGTTGGGGGAGCATGTCCTACTATGCATAAGCATATATCCTCCTTGTTTATTGACCACCCACAAGTCATAGGTCATCCATTAATGGGTAGGCCAAGAAGAATAACAATGTCCTGGAGTCTAGGCGTCATCTCACCTACTCAAAGATGACACATATGGGTCTCAAGCCTTTATCTCTTAATCAATACACCAATAAAGTCATAACCAATTCTAATATGTGGCAGATAGGTGATATATAAACCTACCTATATAATGTATAGCACCACACCTGGATGTAGATCTTTGTCTATGGTGCCAACAATAGATGCTATCGTTGGCTTGAAAAGCAAGCAAATAATATAAATATTAGTATAATTGTGATATTGTGAACATAATTGAATATTAAAATGCTTGAACATAATAAAAAGTATACTTACATCTTCCACCTATATACCATTCGATTTATGACCTTCCTATAATCATATAACAATCATATTAATAGGATTTGTAACAAGACTATCGTCCTCGACATCACAATGAACTATATGTGAAATTGGTAAAATTAGAAAAAAAAAATCACTATCTAGTATTATGGTTATTAAAAAACCTAACTTAATACAAATCAGCAAGCATCACCAAAGGATCTATTAGAGGTACCAATTGAGCCTATTACTAGGTTAAGAGTTAAAAAGGTTAAAGAGGCATTCAATGAGTTAATTCAAAATATTTGGCCTTATTTCCTACAAGACTTGCAGATTCAACTTATTTTTCTACTTAAACGTCAATGAGTTTATTTTTTTATAATGCATACTTTTATACTAGCGAACATAATTTTCAATGTGGCCATTGGATCGAGTAAAATTTTACCAAAAGTTTTCAAAGGTCTTGTTTTATGTTGGTTTGACATTATAGGTTAATTGGATATCAAGAAGGCCTTGCTATATGATCCAAAATCTATTATGTAGGATTTGTATTAGTTTTCCAATTGATTTAAGATTCTTTTCTCTATTTTATTTAAAACTTTTTTATTATTTTTCCAGAATTATTTAGGATGTTTCATCTATTATAAATAAGGTTATTTAACAGGTTTATTTTTTTTTTTTAATAAGAGATGGATTGATTATTTCAAATAAAACTTGTGTATTAGAGTTTGCTTTTACTCTTGGTTCCTTATGAAACTACTCTAACTTATCAAAAAACTGACAAAGTTTTGCAGTATCTTATTTTGTTCTGATTTAGAGTGTTTTGCATGTTTCTAGAGTTTTAGTTGTTTTTTATATTTTTTTTAATTCTTGGTAGTTCTTGGTACTTTTCATGTGTTCAATTATTGAATTAGGTTGAAATTGGGATGATATGAAGAGGCAGAAAATTAGCTAAGCTTAGAGAGCAAATCCTAATTGGTTTGATCTAGTCAAACCAAAACATTATTCAATTTTTGGTAATTGGAGTTACATAGCTTGGTTTTTAGTGTTATTTAGCTTTCAAGAAATCTAAAATATATGCCTAAAACTTTTATGAAGAGCCTAAAACCCATTTTCTCATTTTGAAGCTCAAATATTAGAAGTGATAGAGAAGCCTGGATTTTTCTAGAAATTACTCTATTCTAGATCTTGTTTTAGTTTTCAGCCTATATCTAAAGTTTTAGAAGTTTGAATAAATCAATACTAGATGCTTTGCAAATACGAGAAATATATCTAAAACTTTTATGAAGGATCTGAATCCAAACTATATCATTTTGGTACCCTAAATTGAGCTAGAAGCAGGTTAACCATAAATTCTAAATTTTTAGCACCATAAATCTATTTTAAAAAGAAAAGGAGAATAGTTTTAGGGGGAGGGATTTTTAGATATAGAAAAGGGGAATAGGCTTTATCATAGAGATACATTAAGAAAACCCTAGAAGAAGAAGAAGAATAACATCCTAGTAGCCACACCATAGGGAAGGGAAAGCTGTAACTCTGAGGGAAGAGCAAAGCTTAGGGTTTCTGCAATTTCAGAGTTCTTCTTTCTTTAATTCTTTTAATTGTTGAATTTTTATCAAGGATGTTGAATTTACATTTATGTTTAAGAAATAATTTGATTGTTTTATAAATTATGATTTGCTAGTTTTTATTTATTCTAAGGCTAGGATGTAGTCATTGAATTCTTGAAATGAATTGAATATGGTTATATTGATTATCCTTTGTTAATTTCAATTTGATTATTTTGGTTTTAATTCTTGCAATTTATTGGCAATGAATTGCTTATTTAAGATATTGAGAGAAGTATCAAAAGTTAAAAGTTTAAGATTAGTTCATAGAATCATCAACCTTGGCAGTGTAGTTTAGAAATAAATACACATCTTTATGACATCATTCAAAAATTCCACAAAGCATTATAAATTTACATTAATTTCTATGATGACAACACTGGACATAAAGTTAATATATGTATAGATGTTATTTCATGAAAAAGGATATCATATTAAAAAAAAAAAGAATTTGATCATTGTAATTAGCTTAACATAAATGCAAGCAACTAGGTTTAAACTCATTGAAATAATTCAATTGATGAAATCCAAGCCCTTGAAATCTTTTACATTTGATTTTTAGTTAGTTATAATGATTTGGGACTATTTAAATAATATAAAAAAATTAATAAATTGATACTTGAATCTCCTTCTTGTGGAAATAATATTTTTTTTTTGCCCTGTTTTATTTGTCAAAACCCATGCACTTGAGGTAAAGTTTAGGGGACATCACTCCATGGGTGGTGATTATAAGTCTTGGAACATCTCTACTCCTAGAGAATACCCCATGATCATTAGAAGAAATGGTTAATGTTGTTATTAGAGATTATTAGTTTTTTGACAACCCTTCAATGCTCTACCACTTTTTTGAACTGCTATTAAGGCTTGATAACATTGTAACACTTTGTTATTGTTGTTCTCAGTGTGTTTGGACTAAAATAGAAATGACAAACTGATAACAATTATACGGGTGAAGATGGCTTCCATTATCACCAAGAAGGTAGTGTTTTTTTTTTGTTACCTTACTTTTCTTCCTCACTGTCTTGTTTTTCTTTCTCTATATCCCTTTTATCCTTTAAACTCTTTTTTTTTCTTTTTTCTTTCTAGTTTTTTTTTCTCTTCTAATACTCTTTTTTCTCTTATTGGGTAGGGGTCTTTAAGAGGCTTTTCATAGGCGAAAATTAAGGCATGAGAATCTTTATGTTGGCGAGATCAACACCATTGATGCCTAGGAACTTATTACCATTATTAATCATGGTGTACACTTATTCTTTTATGAATTGGAGACTGGAAAAGTTGGGCACCTAACTGTTTTCGCTGATATTGGCTGGTTTGGTAGGAGTTTTGGTGTGGGTTTACAGAGAGTTTCAGAGGTACAAATAGACAAAGAAGGAGTTGGGGCTGCAGATGGTACATGAAATTAGAGATTGAGAATATCTTTTACCTGGTTTGATAAGAGAGAAAGGGCATCAAATGGTTTGAAAAAGGGTATCCACATGTTACGTAACTTAGCTAGATGAGGGGAGAAGACAATGAACAATGTCTTCAAAACAGAATGAACAATATCCTCATTTTTCCTTTTATGAGTATTTTATTATTTATTTTGTGCTTCTATCTTCACAATGATGTTTTAGATGAGACTTGTCATTTAATTTAAAGTGCACAATGTTATTTTTCTCAACCTTATTTAATGTGAACCCCATTGATATAAAGAAAAAAAACCCATAGTCAAATTAACCATTTCCAAAAAAGCTAGCTTCAAGTTTATGATTGAGCTTGATACAATAATAACCTATATCAAGGTACCAAAATTATAGAAACTAAATCCCCACCCAACACTCATGAAGAGACACAAACAATAAGTATAGAAGATTTCATGAACCTTGGTTAATTATTTGATAAGTCAGAGTAGTTCCATTAGGAACCAAGAGCAAGGGGCAAACTCTCACACGCAAGTTTTATTTCTGAATAATCAATCAATCTCTTATTATTTTTTAAAAAAACCTAATACTAGATAAACAACCCTATTTATACTAGGTAAAACATCATAAACAATGTTGAAAAAATAACAAAAGAGTTCTAAATAAAATAGAAAAAAGATTCTTAAATCAACTAGGAAACTAATATAATCTCACACGATAGCTTCTAGATCATATCACAAGGTCTTCTCGATGTCTGATCACTATGAAATTTTAAACATATATAAAACAAGGCTTTTAGAATCATGTGAGAAAATATAAAATTGATCCAAAGGTTGGATAAAAAAATATGTTTGTTAACGTAAAATTATGAATTAGAAAATATAAACCCAAAACTGCTTTTGATATTCTTGAATGATAAGGAAACCTTGTCAACGAGGAAATTCATAAAAGAAAAGGAAACACAAGTAGTTGACATAGAAACCCTTGCTAAAATAATCCCAATTGCTTCCATCTATATTGTCCTTGTAGAAAAGGAGTCCTTACTAAATAAGAAGTTCACAAATCATAAGAAAACAAATAGCTAAATATATACAGCAACTTCTAGCCCGTATTGGAATGCCTTTATGAACTTTGATTAACCTGAATTTTACTCCAACATAAAAAAATATCTTTAGAAACTTCTAGTAAAACTTCAGTCCAATCCAACATTTAAATTGAGAGTTATGCTTGTTAAAGTAAAACTGCATATTAGAAAACATTAAACCAAAAATCAAATCTGATTGTCCAACCCTTGCATTGATCATATCATTTATTTTTTCTTTAAATGGATTCATCATCAAATCACCAATGGAAACAATGGTAAGATCCAGATCAATAATAGCACTCATTTTATTAGCTTTTTGTTTAAGCCTTTATAGCTTTCTGTTTTTTTAATCGATTTTTGTCTCCAATAACATTGTATAAATATAGAAACTCATCTCTCTTGTTTTACATCCTTTCAGTGCACAACTTCTCTCTCTTGATTTGTATCCTTTCAATGATGATTTGAAGCTTCCTAATCATCAATTAGTTTTTTGTTTCTACAAATGTCATTGTAATTTTCTTGAAAATGGAAAGGAAAGAGTTTTCATATAAGAGGCAAAAGAGAAATGAAAAAAAGAGACATAGAGTACTTTTATTTTAATGAATTGCACATTTTAGAACACCGCAATCCACTTTGATTATGTTGTTGAGAACAACACAACCTATAGACTGCAATGTTTCTAATAATGCAACCTGTATATTTTTAAAAAATTAAGCGGTTTAGGCTATTCTAATAGCACAAACCATTGAGTTATGCTATTTTCCTAAAACATTTTAGTGTTGTGCTAGTTTCTCAAAATATTTTTGAGAACTTGCTATTTTGAAAAAATAATAATTCATATCTATGTCCTTTAGTTTGAAACATCTCTCCTTTCCTTTAATTTTTTTTTAAGGAAATTAACCTTTAACATCATGTAGTTTGATCCGTGTGTAATTACCCACTATAGTTTGAAAAATTACAATCTATCGCAAGCCAATAAAAAAATTTTAAATTGAACATAAATACCAAACTATTCACATATATAATATATCATGAACTCAAACAAACAACATAAAAAAATCTCTTTGTTTAATGTACAATTTCTCTCTCTTCTCATGACAATATAAACCCAAATTGAAACCAAAATATAGTGTTTTTAATTGATTTTTCTCTTATTATGCTGCTAGAATCTTTCATTTTTCAAAAAAAAAAGTTAGACTTTTTTATTAAAAAAACCATTAATTAAATATTAGAAAGACCTTAGCTTTTTTATCTCATCTATTTTTAGCTCAACCCCTGCTATTCAAAAAATTACCTCTTCACTCTTATCTCGTTGGAGATGCCTTGATTTTTCTCAGTGGCTCTTTGAAATCCTGCTTCTCCTTAAACCATGTAAGTTATAGGAATAATCTATTTATTTTTGGATTAATGTCATTCAAGTCTTGACATCTTTTTCTCATATTGTACTTATCCGAAGAATAAAAATTTAACACTAACTAAAGAATATTAAAAAAATATGATGTAGTTTAGAATTTATTTATTTTTGGATTAATGTCATTCAAGTCTTGACATCTTTTTCTCATATTGTACTTATCCGAAGAATAAAAATTTAACACTAACTAAAGAATATTCAAAAAATGTGATGTAGTTTAGAATTTGCAAGGGTTATCAAATGTCAATCATTAGAGTGTTATGAAATGTCACAATCTTGCCAACATGTGAAAACCATTAATTTATTTCATTTGATATATGTTTTTCAGGTCCACTATTTTTTTTCTGGTACACATTTTATGATGTGGCCTTTTCATGTTTGTCATCAGTCACTTTGGTTGTAAGCAGATGCAGAAACATTTTGAAGAAGCAATATATGCTTTAAAGATTTGTGATTGGCGATACTATAAATTGTGTAGATATTGTTGACTTTGACAGCTTAAAATGTATTGCAATTACACATCCCAAAGAGAAGATGGCTACTGAGAGGGTGCGATTCCCCCGAGGTTGGAACATTAATGATGTGCCCATTATAGGTTAGATACTAACTAGAACTATGCATCAGAAAGCGGAGACAGTTAAGGAGATGGTTCCTATTAGGTAGGCAGGGTGTGCATGTTGATAAAATGTCTATTGCCCATTGATGGTGGAGGGATCAACATACCATCTTTTTTAAGGGGATTTCACAGTCTTCTTATTAAGCTTAATGATATTTTGATTAATTCAGATCCTTCAACAGCTGATCATGGCAGCTTCCTTCCCCAGATGTATAAGTGTGTGATTGGTATTGTGGTGTAGGGTGCTTTTTAAAAGTGATTTTCATTTGAAAATGTATCAAAATGACTTTTTTTTTCAAATCTTTTATTTATTTTTGACATCAGTATATCAAAATCATCAAAAAATTTTAAAAAATGCATTAATTTGATGATTTTTTAAGCAAAATATGCTTTTAAAATGCATCAAAACATAATTTCAAGCGCAAAAACAAATGGTAGGGTGCATCCAGATGGAGATGCGAGGGTTGATTTCTACTGCTTTCTCGTGCTGAAATGTTATGATTGTTGCCTTACCAGAGTCCATGTCAAGGATGGTGGGTTTTGGAGTGGTCTTGTTAGATGGTTTTTATTATTGACTCATTTGGAGAGCCTCTAGCTGTTAGTGGCGATTCTAGTATCAGAATGAGAAGGAGATAGAGTTTGTTTGTATGGACTATCCAAAGTGTAGGGATCTAGGTTTTGGAATTGATTCTCTAACAAATGAGCATATAAGAGTTAGGAAGTTATTGGAGTCCTTTGATATAGACAGGATGATTGATGAGATCAAGGAGGAAAATGCTATCATTATAGAGGGGAAATCAAACATTGAGAGAGTTGTGGTGCGATCTCATTGGTATTGAAAAGTTGATGTCTCAAAGACTTTTTTCTTGATGAAACATTTGGTAAAGCCACATGTTGGATTGTCTACAGTGCATGACTATTTTATGCTTTATGAGATCACATAATTTTATACTTTGCGAGATCACATAATGCTCTATATATTTTGAATTGCAAATAAGATGTTCGATGAGCTGTGAATGTTTTAGCTCTATACAAGATTATAGTATTATTTTAAAGACAAAATAGTAATTATTAGCTTGATGACGAAGTTATAATATTAATATTGGGAAGATTCTTCGGTCATAAAATAAAAAATAATAGTAATCTTGTAAATAATCAGATATTTTGTTATTTTTTTATTAAGATTAAGTGTGTGTGTGTGTGTGTGTGTGTGTGTGTGAGGTTAGGTTGACATTTGACTCCTTTTGGGTAAAATGTTAATCTCCATGAAATCTTTCCTCCCCCGAACTTGTACTAAACACGAGTAAATGAGTTGAAAAATTAGAAGGATAACTCTTGATATCCTTCACTCCCATACCAAACATATATCGAGGACAGAATAAAGTAAAAAAATTAAAAACCCTAAGAAATAATGTGTTGTTGTTGCATAGTCCAAAATCTATGATGATATCAAGTCTTGTTGTTTTATTACATGACTAGTTCTGATTGTAAACGTGTAAGCACAAGGGTTTAAATTCAAGAGAAGAAAACGTTGTCTTGTTATGGAGGCATCAATTCCATGTGATATGCCGAGGTCTTAATAGAAAGGGCTAAGAAGAAGGAATTTATTAGCCTCCGGATATGACGTTGATCCAATAATATTACTACCATTTATATCTTAAATAATAATAAAGCAATATATATATATATATATATATATATATATATATATATATGTTATTACAAGTATCATGATATTTTCACGCATCAAAGAAATCCTTGCCCGCGCAGCAGTCAGATTATTGCTTTCTTATTATTTCAGGGACATCCCCGCAGCAAAGCACGGGGCAAAAGCGCTAGTTGATACTTGCCCTGGCGGGCCTTTTAGTGCATGAATGAAAGAAACCGATGCATTTTCTCATTTTGCCAAGTCAGAAATGGTGCTATTTATTTCCATTTGGTTTCATGAGCAATATTCATAAACAAGGCTTGCATTGCCTGCATCTAAATCTTCTGTTTAAGAACATGGCGCAGCTGGACTCTCTGACTCTCCATCCTTGCCTCTAAGAGCTTTGCCTTCAAGCTGTTCTTATGTCCTCGCGGCCAATCAATGCAGCCCTTCATTCCTCGAGTCATGTGAGGATTCACAGAGTCAGGCGAACTCCACTGCCCCACCAAATCCGGGGGGCTGATTCCACTTTCACCAGACACCTTATCTGGAGACATTATTCCAGCATTAGATTTTCTTCCATTTGAAAGCCTGCTATTCAACCCATCCACTGAGATTATTTTGTAGCTGTCCCCATTGTTTGGACAAGATCTCCAAAACCTAGTGATAGAAGACGCCTTCAACTGTCTTCTTGGCATAGAGCACAACTCACTGATATCAGTGATCGGGGTTTCATCACATGCATTTTCTTCCCATTCAGTTGCACTACCTGAGACGTTACTTTCCCGGCAATTCTTGTTGACAGATGGGATGCTGCCATCTAGCGAATAACTTGAGCCCTGATCTTCAAGATGACTCACGGTTTCCCACCCACTCTCATCTTCTTCTATATCACCATTCTGATGAACAAAGGCTTCAGAATGTCCATGGTTGCCGTCCTTGTTAATCACGTCAACTTCAGGGCTCACAGTGTAAATTTTTGCTCCGTGGTTAGCAGGGCTGTAAACAATGCATGGTTCACTTTCTCTATCATTCGTTTCACCAAAGTTGACATCCTCAAAAATAGAAAAGATATCATCTTGGTTTGGGGGCTCATACGTGAATTCCTTTATATCCTGAATATGCACCGAGGCGGCAGCTTGTATGACAGATTCAGCTTCTTTCATTTCCTTTAAACCTTGGGTTGCGCTTCTTGACCTTAGAAAAACTTCTAAATCAGCTACAAGATTGTTCATGTAGGAATACTTCTCTTCAAGGGCCACCTTGGCATCAACTAGCTTCATTTGGACACGTTCTTCACGCCAAACCTCAGCCATCTGCAACATCCTCCTTTCCTCATCAACTTCCTCTCTGAGTTTCAAGGACTCCCTCTTTAATGCTTCTACTTCAGCCTTGTCTTCACCAATTTCCTTAGCGAGCTCGTCGCATACTTCCTCAATCAATTCTCTCGCCTTCCTTTCCTTTTCACAGTCCTGCATATATCTCTTTGCTGATACTTTTGCATTAGCCAGATCATTAACCAGCTTGGAATTTACAATTTCCAAACTTCGACGATTTTTCCTTTCACGGCTCAAGTCAGCTTTAATGTCACTAAATGATGCACGGATTTTCTCATGCTCTCTGCTCCTCCATGCAGCCCTTTCCTCGCTTACTTTCTTCAAGAAGTGCTCCACCTTCTTTTTTGAAGATTGACGCTCAATCTCAAGCTCCTGAATGCGTGCTCGAGCCTGCTCTAGTTCAGCTTCAAGTGCAGAAACCACAGAGACAGCACTCACCTGTTGATCAAGACACTTCAACTGGCTATGGGACTGCTGTAGCTCATCTGATCTTTCCAAGCATACAGGATTCCACTTAGTTGCGCCCTCCATAGCAGAGTTGGAAAACTGAAACGTGGGCCCAGGCTAAACAGCCACAGCACATTCAGAATTGGATAAATAAGCATAAAAGGTATATGTAGACCCATCATCATGAAAACATAACCAATAGAAGTGAAAGTGAGGGCATACAATTCTACGCTATGCTATCGAGGTTTCAAAACTGAACTATTCATAGCTGACAGCTTATCCCAAGTTAGAAAACAAGTTCAAAGCTTTTCAACATTAGATACAAAAGCAGGCTGAGCTACTTTACAAAACTCCTGTATGACTAATAAATTGCCACGTCAAAGTCGACCAGTATTTGAAACAATGCATTTTCCCATGGTTAAAAACACCATGCAACCTATCATTTAATGAAATTCAAGCACCAAGCAATATTGCAGCTTAACAAACTCGACATACTATTGTGGAATTCTTCTTTAATGCCTCTATCTCATGAAATTTTTATTTTTCTCTTTAAAACTAGGTTATTGATGACAATCCAATTTTTAATTCTGGACTATGTCGATCATGTTAATTGTAATGTAAATTTAATCGATGAGTAATTGTGCCCTATCCTTTAAATTATGTAGATTTTACTAATACATATCTTGTCCATATAAATGCTTGCATGTTTGAATGCACTCCTACTCATATACAAATACGTGGAACATTGTTTCCAAGTGAAGAAAATTGCAAAACTAAACACCGCATTAACACCCTGCTCTACTGGGAACAAAGATATTCACATTCTTAATGGAACAGGCAACTTTTGGAATATCATGAGAATTTCAAGAAGTCAATCTTTTGAAAAGAAATTACCTAAATGAGCCACAGAGTCCATAATTATAAACAGAGGCTAGGTTATAGTAACAACGACTGGAAGACTCTTCTAAAACTTCAAGTATGATCATTACTCAATACTGTCAGTATCTAATGGCCATGAACAGTTGAAAATATAGATAAGAAACTTGCAGAAGCCTTGGTACCTTGCACAAGAATCTGTTCCTCGCACCAGTAGAGTTCCCCAGAAGATTGTTTGCATCAGGAACATACACTTTGTCGTTGTGATGAGGTACAACTGCGATGCCGAGATGGCCCATACCATGCTGCACAGACAAGCAGCATTGACAAACTCATTGCGTAAGAATTTAATAAGTCAACGTCAAAATGGCTTTGTTAACCTTGATCACCAAGGTCGACATAAACATCAGGCTCAACAAGTCAAAATCGTAAGCCATTGAAAATCTAAATGAAAGATTGGGATTTACATAAGCCCAAAACCCCAACAGATCTATAAATTATAAAAGGCATTCAACAGCTAATGTTTTTTGAAGCACACCAACATGTTTAAACCGGCTTTAGTTGTGATAAATAGGCATCCAAAAACATACTTTAATAAATAAATTACGATGCTATGCTACGGGGAAGAATGTAAAGATAGCAAGAAAACCTTAGTCAAATTATTTTTCACTTAAAAATATATAACTATTATTACGAATACTAACATAGTAGCATCATTATACCACATGAATCTTTAAAGCACACCAATTTTCGAAATTCAATAATTAATCACATTTACGACTGTAGATCTTTCTATTGAAGAAGAAAAGGAAGAAGAAGGAGCGCAGCAGATCGTTACCTGAAACCCTAACTGATCCCTCCACCTCTCTTCACGGACGGTATGGGGCAGCTGAAGCCGCCATAACCCAGCGGCAAGCTTCCTCGCCGAGACGTGACCTCTCAGACGGAAACTGCGATGGCGACCACTATCCTCCTCCTCAACGCCTACATTCCTATTCCTATCATTATTATCCTTATGTTTATCTTCTTGGATCTTCCATCTCAACAAAGGCGTCTCGGGTGGTCTCCTCAATCGGATCAGGCTCGGATTTCGGGTTTTCCTTCGAGGCTTAAGATCTAATAAGTCCAACTTGGCCGTCGAGAGTGGTTTTCCGGTGATTTTCATAGTTGCTTGGCAAAATAATAGCCAGCCATTAGAGAGAAGCTGCTGAGTTCGTTGGTGGGGGGGTTGTGACTAGTAGTTGCGGTGCTAGCAGCAGCTGAGTATGGCGGGGGGGTAACCGTGGTGCTAGCCAGCAGCTGGGTTTGTTTGGGTTTTCGTGATGAGTAGCTGTGGTGCTAGCAGCTGGGACTGAGCGTGTTGAACAGAAATAGGGAAAGTAGAGAGGGAGAGAGAGAGAGAGGAGTTTGGATGTTAAGATTGATTAATTTGCTTAGTAATATAAAAAATTACAGACGCATATGGGCGGCACATGCATGTCTGCATGTGCCGCGGTCAATAAAACAAGAGGAAACACTATTCGTGTCCTATTTTTTCCCACCACCTCTTTCTTTTCTTTTTTTAATCCAAATTTTAGCATCCATCAACGTTTAATTTAATTTGTTGAGTTCCTTAAAATATGTTAGGGATTTTTGTTTTTATGTTTTGAAAATATTTTAAAAAATTTTAATTTTTTTATTTTTTACTTTAATTTAATATTTTTTTAATGTTTTTAAATCATTTTGATGCGCTGGTATTAAAAATAATTTTTAAAAAATAAATATATTTTTAAATGAAAAACATTAAAAACAACCATAATCACACTCTTAAATAAACATTAAACCGATACAAAAGGCATACATTTAGAATCTCTAGAGGGGAAATTTAGTTTTGATTAATGTGGGATTTAATTTATAAATATTAATTACCATCAAATTAAGAAAAATGCACACCACTATTAATTACCGTCAATGCAATACAATAAACATTCCCTACAATTATTGCTTCCTCTTTTCTTTTTTATTTACCAAGGGTTATTGATTGTTTCGATGTATGGGAGGGAGAGAGAGTTTTGTCAAAGTCAATTGCATAATTTGACTTGTTTAAGGACTTGATTGCAACAACATAAAAGTTTGGTCACATGATTGAAGACAAATGATTGTG
>Ga0325410_1002053_pt1 | contig 22442 bp, 6 predicted proteins | sample PopdelMetagenome_16_FD_206182 | JGI IMG/M metagenome (GOLD analysis project Ga0325410, IMG submission 206182) | Populus deltoides microbial communities from Bellville, Georgia, United States - Xylem-PdIQD-R3 | ecosystem: Host-associated > Plants > Phyllosphere > Stem > Wood/Secondary xylem...
AAGAAAATTGAACAATACCATAGAACTCAATTAACAAACAACTTAATGTTAATGGACAAAAAATAAAAAAAGAAATTTAATTTAAAAAAACAATGGAAAAAAATATGAGTCAACTTGAGTTAACCAATAAACCTCGCAACCATAAAAATAGTGAAAATTCTTTAACCGAGTTCAATAAAAAAGATTAATTTTTAACCAATTTAATTTTGAATGATAAAATTGTAAAAAAAAATCAATTTAGAAAACTTTTCAATGGAAAAATGATATCAATAAAAAGAATGTGGATCAAATTTGATCAGAAAAAAACTCATCATGGATGAGATTGTGAAAAAAAAATGATCAAGATAACCCAATAGAAAAAAAATAATACAAAATATATGAAGACTAATTTTCAATAAATCAAATGTTAAAGGATGAAATTGAAATAATTTAATTTTTTTTTAGAAAGTCCATTTATATTAACCTTTGAAACCAGTGACCTAGGTCCTAAATCCAGGATTAACCCATAGCAATGAAAAAAAATCTTAATTAACCCGCAAACCCCGATTAACTCGCAAACCCCGTGATCATAAGTATATGATCAGGATAACCCAATAGAAAAAAACAAAAGGTATAAAGATCAATTTCAAATAAAATAGATGTTGAAAAATGAAATTGAAATGATTCAATTTAAAAAAAGGACCAAAAGAACAAAAGTTAACCCATGTTAACTTTTGAAATCATGAACTCGAGATTAATCCCATAGAAAGTAAACTGTAAAAAATAATAAAGCAAATCTCTAAAAAAAAGATAAAAAAAAACATTAGCTTTTAAAAAGGAAAACAACCAAGCCAATTCGAACAAATCTCATATACCTAGTCTATTCTCTAAAACTCAAAACCCATGAAATCTTTGAACTGGGTTCAATCAGGAAACTTAATTCTCAACTAATTTAATTTTGAATGATGAAATCGTGAAAAACAATCAATTTTAAGAACTTGACAAAAAAGAAGATAGCAATAAAAAGAATAGGGATCGAATTTTAAATAAATAAAAACACATGGAGAATGAAATTGTAAAAATAAAACAACTTAAGAAATGATCTCAAACAAAATAAATAGCAATCAAAATAATCAAGACTAAATTTGAAAGAAAAAAAAAATGAAAAGGGGGTTGAAATTGAAAAACAATTGTAATTTTATAGCTTATTTTTTAAAAAATATTAATAAAAAATAGGACCAAATCTGAAAGATTAAAAATTAAAAGAGAGGTAAAAATTGAAAAACATTTATAATTTCTTGGCTTATTTAAAAAAAATAGTAATCAAAAGGATAAAGACCAAATATAAAAGTGAAATAAATTGTTAGGACTGGTCTGATTTTTTTAAAAGGGCTAGTGTGGGATTCAAGGGAGGGGAGAGAGTAAAATGAAAAACAAAGAAATGGTCGATGCTAAACCTTATGCACGTTAGGGGTAAACGCCATCCTATGGCATCAGGATTGTCAAGATCTTTTGAATGCCTGCCCAACATAGTTTTGTTTTTAAAAAATAATATTTAACAAATATAATTTACAACAATATCTCTGAATATTTTTGGAATTTATAATAAAACAAAAGTAAAATGACAAAAAAACATCTGAATGAGAGTTTTGTTAGTTTTGTTTTTAAGAATATCAAAGTAATTATATTATTTTAAAGAAAAACTACAAAAATATTATGGGGTGGTAGGCATTATATTAGTAATTTTAATATAAAAAATAAAAAATTACAAATCAATCCGTAAAAAAAATTAATGAGTATACCATTACAAGTAATCTAGTTTTGGTAAACAGTAATTTTCCTAGAAGAATTAGTTTTTTTTCTTTTCAATAATTCATGAATTAAGTAAAAAGAAAAAACACTGAGAAGATGGAGATATGCTGCTCAATTTATCTTGGTTTGTAGGTTAACAATGCGGGGTATTTTATCGAAACTTGTAACTTTATATACTTTTTTTATTTTGTAAATAAAACTAGTTTCATTTTTATAACCCCAACCTTTCTTTTGAAACTTGGAATGCTATATATTTTTTATGAGTTAATGATTTATTCTATTATTCTATTTTTATTTTTAATGGATTTTGTTCCTATACAAATTGTTTTATGAATTCTATATATATAAAACATTAAAATTTATATCTTGTATTTTTAGTATTTAATAAATAAAAATAAGTTAATGACATGTTTGTCATTGTATTTTTATTTCTTAATGGAATTTTCCAATGTAAAAAATATTTTATAGATTCTATTCAATTACTATGCATTATGTTAATGTGTCCTTTCTTCTATCCAATCATGTGATGCTCGTCAAAAAATTATATATTCACTAATAAATCATTGCTTAAAAAATAAAACTACATGAATAAAAATATAAGAAAATTGAATTAAAAAAATAAACCATAGAAATTCGTCATCCAATTAAAAAAAATAAGTGAGAATTTAGTTACAAATATTAAAAATATTAAATATATAAAAAAATAAAAATAAAAATATAATGTAATAACAAGAAAAAGAGAAGAAAACAAATATTTGACTAACATACCCCTATTATTTGGAAAAATATATCTTTTTTTTATTTTCTTGTAAAAATAAATTATCTTAAAACATAATTAACCTAAAAGGCTAAATTTCTCATTCATAATTATATTGTCAACAAAAGTTTTAATAGATGGCACAACCTCCCATGATGAAGAGGTCAATCTTTGAGGCTGCAATTGGGCGTCTTGAGAATTTAGAAATAAATTTAGGTTAAACTAGATAGGTATTTCTGCTATGTTGTAAGTTGAGTAAATATTTTTTTTTTATATAAAAAAATTTTAGGCAACGATAATCCAAGTTAAGTAAGGTTAACTTGACTAACTTACAATCCAGGATAATAAATCAAAAAAACCACGTAGAAAGAAAAGAGAAAAAAAATATTAAAGTTTAAGGCTCAATAATCTAATATTAAATGATAAAATTAAAAAAAAATAAAGAAGAAACATCTAATAAAAAAATCGGAGGCAATCTAGGCTTACCCGACAACCCAATACCAGCAAAATGAGATCAGGATAAATTTATTTTTTTAAATGATGTGGAAAAAAATGAAGTTAAATCAATAGAAAAGAACATTGAAATTTTTTTGAATAAACCTAAGTTAATTTGACTAACTCGTGACTTGGGTCAACCTCCATATAAAGAAAAGCGGAAAAAAGCACAAAGCTCAATGTCCAATAATCCAATGTCAAATAATGAAATTAAAAAAAAAATCAATTTTAAAAAAATATATATAAAAAAAATGAGTGAACCCTAGTTACCTCAATAGACCCGCAACTTGCGATATTAGATCATGATTAAAAAAAATTAAAAAAAAGGATATGGAAGAAAAGACCAAAGTAAAATAAGAAATGTAAAAAAAACCCGAGTCAACCCGACTAACCCTCGAAACTAGTGACTTGACTCATTAGACCAAGATGAGGGATAAAATTAAAAAAAATCAAGAAAATGAAACAAACAAAAAAAACAACAATAAAAAGAATGAAAGTCACATTGGATAAAAAAAATGCTCAGGGATGAAATTGAAAAAAAAATAAAGTAAAAAAAAACATTAAAAGCAAAACAAATAGCAATAAAAAGAATGAGAATCAAAATTGATTGAAACTCAAACTAGAGGACACAATTGATTTTTGAAAGATCTGGCAAACTTAAAAATATTCCAACTAGGGAACACAATTGATTTTTGGAAGATCTAGCATGACTTTCTAAGCTATGAGAGAGAAGAGAGAGAGAGGAAAAGAAAAAAAATATTGACTAGAGCTCAATCGAACATCCTCTATGAACACACGCCCTATTACCATGAAGAAAATGACCTGTTGCTTTTAATGCCATTAGTTATGGCAAATTTTGATCACTAAGAGGCATTATACACGCTGTCCAAATAATACGGGTACCTTCTACTTGCTGGTTAATGCCATATACACATCAACTATTTTTTTAAAAAAATTATTTTAGATATAGTCAAAGACTTAATTTCCTATTCTAATACTAATTACAAAATAATTATGTTGAAAGGACCTAAGTTGCCCAAACTAATGCTCTATTATTTTTAATTGTAAGGATAATATAGTTCTTTTACAATGCATTCAAAGTACAAAAAGACTATAAAGCCTTTCTTTCTAGTTTTTAATTTTTTTATTTTAAAAAGTATTTAAGTCATTATATTATTCATTTAAAATGAAAAAAAAACTTATATATTCTTATTAAAAACGATAATGACTAATAAATTAGATTGAAAAAACCTTCCAACTCCTAAAGCAAGTTAAATGAGTTTTTTTTCCTAAAAAAATATAATTTTATTTTTCAAATTCATAATGAAATATGAGTTTTGGCACAATAAAATATAAGAGATTGCTTTGTCAAGTTAAAAGATTTATTAAACATCTATTAATCAATATTTCATCCTATAGTGGTATTTCTTTTTAACTTTCAACCTAAAGGATGTATGCAAATCTTAACTTTATTATTTATTTATTAATGAAATCATGCTGTAGTTAACTTATCAAAACATAAAATATTATGAAATTCAGCATTTTCATGCCTTTTTAAGTGCTATTTTAAACATCTAATGTGTCATCTACTCACTCAATACCATTTTTTAGATTAAACTAAAAAAGAATTAACCACATAAACTTGTTTGATAAAAGAAAATTTATGGTTCCGATTCACAGACAAAACTAAATTATATAAAATAATGCACCCTGTAACAGTCCGATTGTACGATTGATCATTGTTAAAAGTTCCCAACACATCCTCTTTATTTAAGGGTAATTTTGTTTTTACCAAAAATTCGTCAGAGTTTCATTTACATTTAGGACATTCCAAGTTATTGATTATTACTAATTTACTCAATCAATCTCATCATCACAAGGTCCCATAATTCCGTAGTTCATACAGTCTATATATATATATATATATATATATATATATATATATATATATATATGCAAGTAAGTTCAATATGAACATAGTCCAAACATCATATCATAAAATTTAAAAGAAAGAAATACTAACATGCAAGGAAAGCATTCATAACATAATAAGTGTTTCTTAAATATTTCAAAACGGTTAATTACAAGATAATTAAAATACTACATGTTAAGCTGAACTTTTATAAATACATCAAAGTTTACACAAAAATATACTACATAAATGTGTTAATTCCCTTTTGTTTAAGTTAAAGATTTACATAAGCTTCACAAAGTAGGGTCCTAAACTAATGATCTCCATGAATATTTGATGGACTTGTTACATAAACAAACATATCATTATGTTCATAAAGAATATATATAGATGCTCATGTGATGAATATGAATGAAGTATTAATTTTCTATCTGATCTATAAGGATTCTAACAGAGGACTTATATTTTGCTTGTAAATCTTTTAACTCACTTAACACTTATTTGTATATTCTTAATTTGAATACTCTTATTTACTTGCATGAACTGGGTGACCTTGCAAAGTCTAATCTTGTAATTCATAATCCCGGCAATCCTATCTAATCTTGTAATTCATATCCTGGCAATCCTGTCACAGATGCCATTAGCCGAAGCTAATCTTGTAAGTCATATCTCGGCAATCCTGTCATGGATTCCATTAGCCGAAGCTAATCTTGTAATTTATATCCTGGTAATCCTATCACGGATTCCATTAGCTGAAGCTAATCTTGTAAATCATATCTCGGCAATCCTATCACGGATGCCATTAGCCGAAGCTAATCTTGTAATTCATATCTCGGCAATCCTATCACGGATTCTATTAGCCAAAGCTAATCTTGTAAATCACTAGACTTTATTTACATTGAACACGACATTTATTATAATTACATTCACCAGAAGAATTTTAAATTGTAAAAGTGCAAATAGGAGGAAAATCACGCACCTGCTTCGCCTGTCTCGCGGCCTCCCCATAACAGAAGATCCAATCCCGGTTGCTCCTTCTGAATCATAAGGAAGTTTTTGGTTATGATTCCTTCAAGCCGATATTATAGAGAATCCATATTCATCCATTACTCATATGTTACTTTCTATGTATGTTCATTTACTCATATTAACATACATACATATATCACGTATATTTTCAGAGTTAGTATCTCAAAATGCAAGTGTTTGTATGACTCAATTCTTTTATATTCTTATATATAGTATTCAAGTGAAAGTCTACTATTATTGTCTAACTTTCAACTGTTACTATCCACTTTTCAACTGTTACTGCTAATTTTGAACTATTATTGTCTAATTTTCAACTATTACTGTTCAATTTTCAACTGTTACTGTCCAACCGTTACTGTCCAACTTTCAACTGTTACTGTCCAATTTTCAACTGTTACTGTCTAATTTTGAACTGTTATTGATCAATTTTCAACTGTTACTATCCAATTTTCAACTGTTACTGTCCAACCGTTACTAACTAATTTTGAACTATTACTGTCTAATTTTCAACAGTTACTGTCCAATCATTACTGTCTAATTTTGAACTGTTACTGTCTAATTTTCAACTGTTACTGTCCAAACACTCACCAGATTTTTAACTATATCTAAAGTTCTAAAACTTTATTTTAAGTGAGATTGATCTTGTTAGAAAGTTAAGACACAAGGCTACAAGTTCTCCGAAGGGAGGAGAACCCAGTTTTGCCTCTAAGATAGTCAAAATTGCTCATTAACTAATTAGTCCTCCTGCCCTACATAATCAGTCACGACTCAGTCTCAATTGATAACCCATAATTGGAGTTTTATATCTACAAATTGAGCAAGACCAGTTTCTTTGGTTAGCTAACATTCAAATCTACAATTTCTATGAGGAACCCGATTCAAATTCCCTTATCCTCCTACCCGAAATCTCATCGAAAGTCAGGAGACAAGTCTATCTAGATTCGTCTTCCCCTCCCCTTCACACAATACTTTCATAAACTACATACCACACACATGAATTAACTTAATCTTAACAATAAGTACTTTCCCCCTAATTTATATCTAAAAACCCTAACCTATGATTCAATATCAAAGCATCAATTCTTTATCGAATAAAAAAATGAATTTTTTTAAGATCATGTTTAGAACACCTTACCCGGTACAAATTAAGATTTTGATCTTCAACCAGTTGAAGATTCTCAACTCCCTCATTTCTTTTCTTCTTGTTCAATTTCTTGGTAATCCTTTGCTCTCAAGTATTTATCCCATCTATAAGCTCTTAAATCTTGGATGGGTTCTTGAAATTTTAGTGTTTCTCTCTTGATTTCTCAAGAACGGGTATAAAACTCTCTATTTTCTCTCCTTATGGTTCCTACAGATTTTTTTGTTGAGGTGGGAGTATATATACTCTATATTTTCTCTTATTTGCATTTAGGCCCTCTTTTTCCTTTGAGTGTATTATTCTCTTCCATTAAATCCAACCCTCAACAATACCGGGTTTATTATAATGTTCCAAATTATTTCGTCCGGAAATTTATATTCAAAAATTTCTGAATTCCTGTTTTTATTTAACCATAAGCATGAATTTCTTCCCTTTTATTTATTTATTTATTTTTCCTAGGGTTTACACACCCAGTCAATATATTTTGACATCTAATGGCATTTCAAAGCGGTTGTCGTGTTTCACATAAAAAAAGAAAGAGAGGTTGTCGTGTAATTTGAAGTTTTAACCTATTAACATCCAAAAATAAATATTTCAAAGATGGAATATGTGCTTTTCAATAATTGGTAAGGCATTTTCAATAATTGGTAAGGTAGAGATTCAGGATATTAGTAATATAATTATCCGTGTTACACACCAAAATGTTTTTTACATGTAAAATAATAATGCTCATATCAAAGAAAATTCTTTGACAATTTTATTAAATCCAACTCAGCGGGTCAAACATGAAACCTTCCGACCATACTTTAGCTCGAACTTCAAATTAAAATGTGTAAGAGTTGCCCTAACATGACCTTGTCGATATGGAGGATAAAAGAAAACTCAAATGACTGAAAAAACAAGATTTGATTTAAAAAATCTTTTCAAGATGGAAACCATCAACATATACTAGATGTGAAATGACATGGAAACATGGATAGTTACTTGAAACCTAGTTTAGAAGAATGCATTGCCTAAATACACTAGTGAGGAAAAATGAATCAAAATCATATACCTTACCAAATAAATAAGTTTTAGACATAGACAAAACTAGTTTTATGGTTAATAATAAATGATACACATTTAAAACTACTAGCATGAGGCACACAAGTTCATCCTTAATAAGTTTTAGACAAGATTAAGCCTGATTGTGTATAAAATAGCAATGATATGCAATGATTGATTCTTATTGAAAGTAGGATAACACTAGAATAAAAAACCTTCGCTAAAAAAATAAAGAAGGTTCCTACCCAAACACTATTTTCATCCACTTAAAAAGTTGTTTTAGACACCAAACAACTTAAGAAACACATTTATAATTAATTTTTTAGGAAAATAAATATTGCTATCCTAAGATAGTAAAGAAGTATTTGAAAAACTACTAATCTTGAACTAAAAAAAATAGCAGAGCTATTGCCATGAATATGTTGGAAATCCATTAACAACACCAACAAGACAAAGTTGTTCACTATGTTAGGCCAAAAACTCAAGAACTTTAACAAAGAAAATGAGAAATATTGTATTTCCCTAAGGGATTGACAACTAATAAATAGGAAAACAAGGTAGCTTTAAGTCTTCATTAATACGAAAGATCAATTCAAAAAGAAAAACAACATAATTATTGGTGCTGGTGTTTTCCTAGATGAGGATATATTTAAAGAAGGGATGATATTCTCTCATAAAAAAACTCATATATTGAAGTGAAAAAATTAACAAATTTCTTTATTTTAAAGAAACAATTGGATGAACGAAACATAGTCAAAGAGGATGACAAATTAAAAATTCTTTATACTATATGGATGAGGGATGATGATGATGAAACTATCTCCACCAACATGGATTTTGCTCTCCTTTACTCTTTTAAGGCCAAACCTAGCCAATTTCTTTATCTTGATAGCGACTACAAAGATAGTGTTAAATTAAAGGCATAAATTATCAAAATCAACCAGTTAGAATCAATAAAAGACTAACAATATAGTTTGGTGTTTTCTAAGCCAATAATGGCTATGAGTTGTCAACTTAAACTTATATTCATCACAACTAATTTTAGTAATGTAGTGGTATAAGTAATCTTATTAATAACGGTTCAATACTATACATAATGCTTTTGACCTTGATTAAGAATATGATCCACAACAAGGTTGACATGATCCCATCTAAATTAGTCATGCTAGAATTTATAGGGGCCATAAGAGATCCTATAAGAGTGTTTCAAGTGGATTGAATAGTTGGGGTCTAAAACAACCAATGCAACTTTTTTTTGTAGTTGAATGTGACATTAAGTGTAAATGATTTTATATATAAATATTGATGTAATTTATCTTTATATTTTTCCTTTATTTAATTTGATGTATTTTATATCCTCCTTGAAACTCAAAACTAACCTAGGAATTGTAAATCCTAATTAGGTTTTTCGTTGTATGTCGTCTTAAAATCAATTAGAGTTCCTATTACCATAAAATTAGGTGAATTTATTTTTTCATTTTTAGCTTGGTTTGTCGAGATGTCTTTTGTGACAGAATCATGACTCTACTAGGAATCCTTGTAGGGATAAAATTTATTTTTTGATTTTATGATAATATGTACTTTAGTGTTTCAACTTATGCTTTGAATACTTTTGTTATGATTATTATCCTAAACTAATCAACATGTTGTTGTTATTTGTTATTGCTTGAAATTTTATCTTTATATTATTGGTATGACTAATTTTATACGTCTATATTTTATACATCATCCTTTTTATTTATTTTTGTTAATCTAAATGGGATATTGATTTAAGCTCTTGCACACACTACACAACCTTTCTTTTGCACACATGTTGCTTTAGGTTAGCATGAGAAACGAATAGTGTCTCGATTGTCATTGACCCTGTAATATTTATGAAACTACCAAACTCATATGGATAGTCTACTTGGCACAATAAGTAGTTGATGTGCTTCACCCCGTCTATACTATTTGTGCCATATAGGCCTTACTTCAACCTAATAAGGCCCATTAACTAAACAGGGATGAACTTTTTATAAATAACTTAGTTAGCTAACCTACCCTTACACGTAATAGTTAGAACCTTCCCTTTGGTTGTTTTCCTTATATTATAATATCTAATCAGTTATTTTTTTATTCTTTCTAAATATTTAACTTTACATAAGTTATTTTTTGAGTTTTTGAAAAGGGAGGGAAAACAAATATAAACAACATTTTAAAAGCTCAATCATCTTAAAAATAATAGAAAATGAAGGAAGAACCTTTAAGAGAAAAAAAAAAACTACTAGAAAGGTTTCTTGAATAGAACCTTCAGATTATGCCATCTGGTGAAAGGCCCTTCAATAAATAGAATAGAAATACGTAACCTATAGCTCATCCTTTTATCTCCTACAACCATGAACATACCACTTGGTTTTTATCCATATTCGACAAATCCTACATAACAATGTCTATTGCCTAGCTCTTGAAAGTTCCTTATCCTTTCTTGGTACTATCACCTTACCAACAAACAGGGCTTGCCCTTATTATAAAACCTACTAAAGAAAGTGTTGGAATGAAAAGCCTAAAGAAGAGTTGAATGTAGAAAAATTATTAGCAATTGAAGAATATCTAAAAGTAATTAAAGACATTAATCTTTATGATTCTATAAGGGCATCCAAAATATGCTAAGTGTTGGATATAATCATTTTATAAAAGTTCAAACTATTTGAAATCACCAGGTACATTGGTGTTGAGTAACCTATAACCATTTGCAGATTTACTACAACAAGATGTAGAAAGTGATTAATGTTAATAAACTTCTCATTCCATTGGCCTGGAGTAAACAGGTCAATCGTCGACTCAACCCGGAACTCGAGTGACCTGGCAAAAACCCGGTAGAGATTTTTTTTTCAAATTTGTTTTTTCTCTTACCTATTTTTTTATATTTTTCAATTGGTTACTAAATCCTTTTAAAGTTCACTATATAAATACTAGAAGAAAGTTTTATTTTTTCAATATGGGATTTGAAAGTTTTATTTTTTCAATATGGGATTTGAAACCCTTTAGTATATATATTCTATATTCATAAGAAAAAAAAATTATATTTTTTTAATGTGAAATAACAAATCCTTTTGGTTTAAATACTTCAACTTAGAAAAATAAGATAGTATATTTCCAATGTGAGATAAAAAAACCCTTTGAAATAATCTTTTAAACTTAATTATTTACAACATGTATAGCTTATATCTACATTGATTGTTTCATAATTTTTTCATATAAAAAATTAAAAAATCAAATATTTTTTTTAAATTTTTTTGGGTGACTCGAGTACTTGGACGAGTCTATTGCATTAAAAATTTGGGCCTGCAATCGACCCAGAGTAAACCGTTCGACCCACCGGGTCAACCCGAAACTCGGGTGACCAGGCAAAAACCCGGTAGAGACCTTTTTTTTTAAAATGTGTTTTTTCTCCTACTTAGAGACCCCTTTTTTTCATATTTTTTAGTTGGTTACTAACGCTTTTTAAAGTTCACTATATAAATACTATAAGAATGTTTTATTTTTTCAATATGAGATTTGAAGCCTTTTAGTATATATACTTTATGTTCATAAGAAAAAAGTTATGTTTTTTTTTCAATATGGGATAAAAAAATATTTTTGGTTTAAATACTTCAATTTAGAAGAATATGATAGTATCTTTCCAATGTGGAATAAAAAACCTTTTGAAATAATTTTTTAAACTCAATTGTTTACAATATGTATAACCTATATCCACATAGATTGTTTTTTAATTTTGTCATATAAAATTATAAAACATCAAATAATTTTTTTAAATTTTTTTGGGTGTCCGAGGCCTTGGCCGAGTTTGTTTCATTCAAAATTTGGGCCTGCAATTGGCTCGAAGTAAACTGGTTGACCTGCCGGGTCAACCTGAAACTCGGTTGACCCGACAAAATTCGTTAGAGACCTTTTTTTCTTCAAATGTGTTTTTTTAATCCTACGCAGAGATCCTTATTTTTTTTTTTATTTTTAGTTGATTACTAACCTAGAGATCCTTGTTTTTTATATTTTTTTTTTGCAATATGAGATTTGAAGCCTTTTAATATATATACTCTATGTTTACAAGTAAAAAATTATGTTTTTTCAATGTGAGATAATAAATCTTTTTGGTTTAAATACTTTACCTTGGAAGAATAAGATAGTATCTTTCCAATATGGGATAAAAAATCTTTTAAAATAGTCTTTTAAACTTAATTATTTACAGCATGTAACAACCCGGCTTTTTCAAATCCAAAATCAAAAGAATTTATTTTTTTATTTAGGTTTTCGATACTTCTTACAATGACATTCCATGAATTAATAATTAGGTTCCCTTCCTTATCATGACATCATACAGATATAGTTTTTATAAATCAGCATTCCCATAAGATGGATACTCAATACACATGCCCATAATATTATATTTTGATATTCATACATTTACATTACATCATATTGACATACTCAGGAGTTTGCAATCCTATTCTAGTCTCGTTATCAACACGAGTGCCGAATGATAATTTTACACAACTAGTACTTTCTTTCATATGATCCTCATGTGATTTCACAACATAACATCCTCATAAAGGAGAAAACTGATCCTCACAACACAACATCCTCATGTGATTTCACAACACAACATCCACAATTCGATAGTGAAAACTGATTTGTTGCTGACACTGCAATTCGACAGCAAAAATTGACACCACAATTCGACAGTGAACACTGTTTCATTGCTGACATCACAATTCGACAGCGAAAACTGATTCACTGCTGACATCAAAATTGTTGATGAAAATTGAGTCGCTGCCGACTCAGAAATCATCGACGCAACCCTTGTCGTTGCCGATTCAGAAATCAACAGTGGCGATGAAATCATTTATGGTTTCATTTCTTTTTTTGGCCAAACATAAGGCTTATGCTAGGCTTCCCTCTACTAATATTTCTCACCCAATGTGGACATAGAACTCATCGAATCACATTTCATTCATCATCAAACAACACAAACATCAACACAAGTGATAACAATTCTACAAAACATAACGACTCTGTTTCATTTTTATCACACGGATAGTCACAAAATCATGTTGCAACTTATTTCCATCTCAAAATTCAAGCAAAGACATCAACATCATTTCGATTTTAGCACACAATTTATTCTTAGAGTCCAGCAAAATGATACAATTTCAAACATGAACATCTACATGCATTTTGGTTCTAGCATACAATTTGTTCAATGATACAATTTCAAGCATGAACATTTACATGCATTTCGATTCCAGTATACAATTTGTTTATAGAATCTAGCAGAATCATACAATTTCAATCATGAACATCTACATGCATTTTGATTCCAGCATACAATTTACTCTTACATAATCATTCAATTTCAAGCATGAACATCTACATGCATTCCTGTTCCATCATACAATTTCTTCTTAGAATCCAACAGAATCATACAATTTTCAAGCATGAACATCTATATGCATTTCATCACATAATACATTCTGTCTAGCCACCTCAATTATGGCCGACCCTTTACCAAGTTTTGTCCATTCAATCTATTTATTTTTCTTTTTAAAATTTTTTGGAATTAAGTCTCCATTTAGACCCAATCTTTGCCTTTTTTTTTAAGTTTAGGTTTCCTTCACAGTTGGTGTAAAAATTCTAGACATTCCCTTATGGTTTTTCTTCATCCTTTTGATTCCAAGGTCACAAGAACAAGAGGAAGGAGGTTACAAGACCCATACCTTATGAATGTAAATAGATTTAGGAAAAGTTTGATAGTATATCTTTTCTTCTTCTCTCAGTTTTCCCTTCTTCTTCTTTTCTCAGTTTCTCCTTCTGTTGGTTTCTCCCTACCGGTTCTAGACTTTTACTCTACTCCATCCATGTTTGCAGTTGTTCAACCTCCTCTCAAGTTCTCACTTCTCTCTCTCACGACTAAGGAAGGCATATGCAGCATGGGTTTGTTCAACTCTCTTTAGGAAGGAGAAAAGAGGGCAAGAGCATTTAGTTGGACATATGCAGTTGTTGCAGCTGGTCTTGGGAAGAGGAAAAGTCACCCTCTCTCTCTCTCCATGTATTTATACCCCTTCTAAAATGAGGTAGGGTGTTTGGGTGCTTGACAAGGGTTGTCCTTATCCCCCTTTTAAGTTATCTTAGATTGGTTTCTATTCTAATTCTCCTCTAGGATAGGCCTGCCAACACTAATTTTTATCGGGTTTTACAATGTCATTGCCAATTTCTGAAACTATGCCGTTGCTGATTTAAAAATCAACAGTAAAAACTATGTCGCTGTTGATTCAGAAATGACAATGAAAAATTATGTTGCTGTCGATTCAAAAATTGGCAGCGACGGTGGAGTCATTTCTGGTTGTACTTTTTTTGTTGGGTGTTTACATTCCCCCATCATGATATAAATTTTGTCCTCAAAATTAAAGGGACTCATATTGATAGTGCCTCCAGACTCTTATAGCAAATACTACAATAATCGACTCCAGGTCGTGTATCAGGTAATTGTCTCCGTGAGTCTTTAACCGTCTTGACGCATAAGCAATCACTTCCCTATGCTATATCAATCACACCCAAGTCCTTTCTTTGAGGCATTATTACTAACTACAAAACCCTCGGTAATTGGAACGTACCAGTTTTAGTATAGTAGTATATCTGGCCTTGTACTTACTCAACGAATCATGCCTAAGATTATATCAAAATCATGTAATTCTAAAGGCATAAGGTTTACTTCTATTTCATACCCTGTTTCCTGTTAGAGTTCCAATTTTGAACCCCTTTTTATATTATTTTCATCCATCTTCCCCATATTTTGTGACAATTCTCCTAGTAATAAATGAGTGGGTAGCACCCAATTCAAACAACACAAGCATATGAAAGTTATTTGTTGGTAGTGTACCTGCTATCACATCGGATGCAACCCTAACCTCTTCCTTTGTCAAGTGGAAGACTCTTCCTGGAGTCCAGTCATTTTATGCCCCTAGCCTTTCTCAGTTGGGGTTTGCTTTTAATTGGGAAAACCTCACCGACCTATTTACTGTGACAGATTATTGGTAACTTTGAGTTGGCTGCTGCATACTCTTTGTTTGCCTAATGTTTCTGTTAGGGCATTCCTTCTTATAATGGCCTTTTTCACCGCAGTAATGACATCCTTGCCCCAAATACTGACAGTTTCTCCATCTATAACTCTCTCCTCTACATATAAAACATCACCTTGGTGAAACGGAGTAGTCTTCCGGATGTCTTTGTTCGCACTTCACATAGTGAGGGTAATGCATATTATTCTGATCGCTAGTCCCCCCTTCAAGGGTTCACTCTTGGGTGAGTCTGTCTACTCATCACTCTTCATCTTAATTGGTGGTGGAATGATACTGCTACTATTCCCCTTTTCTTGGATGCCTCAAACACTCCACTTTTTCCCTTCTCTCTTTTTCCCTGCTCTGTGATGCCCCTGTTGGCCTTCTCCAATACAAGCTTCTAGAGCTTGTGCTGCCTCGATCAATTCTCTCACTAACTTGAATTGTACAGCGATCAACCCTTGCTTTAATTCTTGTCGAAACCCATCTCTCAGCTTCTCAATCATATATTCTTTAGTGGGAACGTAATGCGGGGCAAACAGTAAGAGATCATGAAATCTCTTTTCATACTCCAATACCGACATGACATCCTGTTTTAATGCCAAGAACTCTTATTCCTTCACCTTATGATGGTATCTGGAATAAAATTGATTTTTAAAATTGGATTTGAAGTTGTTCCAGGTCAGTGTTTCGGTTGTACGCCTTAGTTGAACAGTTTACCACCTGTTATAGCCTGATCAGACAACAACTGACTGACATAATTTACGTGTAAATCCTCGGGTATATTAATCCAAATCATATTCTTCTTCACTTTCCTTATCCACCTCTCAACTATCTCTACATCTTATTCCCCCATGTATGGTTCGCAACCCATTTCCCTCATACTTTTGACCAAGCATACAAGTAACACCATATTGCCCATGGCTGGGACAATCCCAAGGGCTGCCTGTGGAATCTGTATGACTAGAGGCACTTGTGTCAAAGAGTAAGTCATGCCCTCCATCACTGTCTTAAGTATCTGCTAGAAGCCTCGGATTAGTATAAGGTAGGGGCACCCCCGTTGGAATTGTCAAGGGATGTGCCTCCGTTCTTTCTTGTTGTCCCATCCTTGTTGAGGGTACTTCTTCCATCTGATTTGGTACCCGTTCTTCTTTAGATTCTGCAGTTCTTTCTTATAAGGACTCTGATGCTCTTCCCGGAATGTGGGAAGCAGTATCATCAAATGGATCCTCATCCTGCCAATCTTGGGCATTTTGGCCTCTACTTCTTATTTCTACGTAGGGTGGCTCAGTTTGAGTGCCTTGTTAGGTGCGTACCATCCTGAAATAGATCACAACAACTTTATTATCATCAATCCTCAGGATTTTAACCAAGCGTTATGATACCAACTATAACGACCCGACTTTTTCAAAGCCAAAATCGATGGATTTTTTTTTATTTAGGTTCTCGATACTTCTCACAATGACATTCCATGAATTAGTAATTAGGTTCCTTTCCTTATCATGGCATCATACAAATATAGTTTTCGTAAATCAACATTCCTATAAGACAAATACTCAATACACATGTCCATAATATTATATTTTCATATTCATACATTTACATTACATCATATTGACATTGATGCAACCATATTATTTGATAGTTTTACCCATATTTATCTAGTATTTTGCCTATATTTTATATATAAAATGCCTTAATATTCATTGTTTTATGTTTTAAAGGTACTTTTGGATGTAAAATTCAAAAAGAAGTAAATTGGAGATAATTGACAGATTTGACCTCCAAACAATGTTTTGTGCAGAGCTTGAGTTCTAGAGGTCGAAATGAAGTGATTCTAGTGGAATTAGAAAGCTAACGTCTATACTTTCTATACATATATGACAAGAAAAATAAAAGAGAAATAGCATGGGTATCGCAGCCTTCAAAGACAAATCTTGCATTTTGCTAGTGTTGACCTTTGGCCATTCCGACTTGAATATCTTGAGCTAGAGAAGTTCATTAAATGCAAACTTAATTTTTTTGGATTCCTGACTCGAAGACCTATCAGCCTACCAAAGTTTAGAAGAAAAGGAGCTCATATGAGAGAGATATGATTTTTCTTAAATGACATATGAATTCTACCAGCAGACAGGTTTTGTGAAGAAACAAGTCCAAAGTACTTCTCAAAGCATCCAAATCAACATCCAAGTTTTTATTTTAGCAATTTAGCTCTTCTAAGTCCAAAGTCAAAGCTTGAAGATTTTATGCAAGGCTATTTCTCTTTTTTTAGAAAAATAGTTATTGAAATGCTTAAATGTAAATTATCTACGTAGGAAAGGACTATTTTGTAGGAAAGGAGGATGGTTTCCTATCAAATAAAAAGAAAGAGAGAAAGGAAAGGGGGGCAACCATAAAAGAGAAGAAAAACACACCTTTTTCTCTAAAAACCTGAAATCATGCATTTTTTCCCTTTTGATTAGTTGTTCAATAAACATGCAAGGCTAAGCTTTTCTCTTTTTTTTTGTAAGGACACAGAAACCTTCGGATTTCAAGAACCGTGAGATTTATTTTACCTTTTCCTTTCAGTTTATATGATGAATATGTTTGTTTTCCTATGCTTATTTCCTATGATTGTTTATTTTAATTGCTAGAGCGGACTATAAGTTATTATTGTAAACAATATATTGCTAAGTTTGCTATGAAAACCGGAGTTATGGTATATAAACTTGTGAAGCAACTGAGTTTAATAATCATAGTGAATCTATGTTATTAATCTTAGGGAAAACATTTGATCAAGTCAAACATGTACTGTAGGCAATTATGTGTCTAGATTAATCAACTTATCTAGTTCTTAAGGCTGTTATTCAATTAAATTACTAGTGTAGACATTATGGTTGTTTGATGGTTAGGGTTAGTTACACTGCGGATCGGTTAACTAACTAACATTAAGAGAAGATAAATATTCAGAATATAAATTGATATATCATTTCAATGATCGATTTTGATTTTCGTAGGTGGACGTCTATTTGAAACCAAGGTTTGTTCTCTTGATAATTTTCTGATTTATTTAATTTAGCTTGATTATTTAATTTTGCTATAGCCTAGATAACCTCAACCCCCTCTAAATTACATATTGTCTAGCATAAAAATTTGAACTAAATCTTCCTTGTGGGATCGATGACACGATCAAAGAGTTGATGTTTTATCCTAAGTGCAGGAGTGTCACAGTAATAAATAACCCGGCAAGACCGGGGTCGAACCATAGGGAGGTGAACTATATAAATAATAATAATAATAATAATAATAATAATAATAATAATGAGAACAACAATAAAGATGATGATGATGGTGATGATGAGTTAAAGAGGACTTTGAGATGTAAGATAAATGTGAAGATTAAACAATGATAAAAACAAATGTCAAGGTTAGAGGATCCACTAATAGTATTAGAGATAAGTAAAGTATAAACTCTTTATAAATTATCAACATAATCATATTAATCATCTTATTTACGTAACACCATACTTATAAATTTTATCAGGTATTCATGATGCTAACTTATGTTGACAACAAATCAAGTTCCTCTCATAATAATGATGTCGGCCGAAGACTATGAAGGATCAAGTATTTGATGTACCAAGTGTTATACAACACAAATCTAGATTAACCATTTAACAAGCAATGTTTTAAGAATTACTAAGATAAAAATGATAAGACATGTTAATAGCAAACTTTCTTAGATATAAACATTAAAGTCCATGTTGAGTTTATATTATACTTATCCTAACACCATTAGTGAAACCTTGTCACCTTGACATAATTAACTTAGCTAGACATTATGAAGAATAAAAACATAAATAAACAATATAAGAACATAAACATGATATAAGTTAACTAAGCATAGTAAAGGAAATGAAAAGCATGAACAAGAGTTTAATGAAAGCAAAACTTAAGTATTACAAAAATATAAAGAGAGAGCAAGAACATGATCTTGATATAAAGAACCAAGATTGCTAAATGAATGGCAAATGCCTCCTTTTATAGGCTAAAATTCAAAACTATTCATTTGGTAATTGATTATTGATGTAGTGGCCAACTATTGATTTAGTGGACTTAGTGGACAGCAGCACTCAAGCACTTTGGCTAGATGAAATGACATTGATCCATTCCGAATTGGCAAAGTGTTCTTCGTGAAAGTTGTTGAAAATCATCTTATCTTTCCACCCATAAAAGTTCAGAGTATTTGGATCACTACAGCTTGAGATATGGCTAAAATATTGAGTAGTGTTGTTAGTGGACGTGGTGGATAGACCTCAAGCTCTTGTCTGGATGAAATGTCATTGTTACCATCAGAATTTAAGAAACTCTTCTTCATGAAAGTTGTTGAAAATTGTCTTTTCCTTCTACCCACCAAATTTCACATCATTTGGCCTTCTAGAACTCCAGATATGGGTAACATTCTAAGCAGTGTTTGGGCTGGATTACAGGACAGATTCTGACTTCTTTTTTGTGGCTAAACTTTAAATTTGAAAACGACAGATTTGGGTCTTACACTATTCATGAACATTGTAGGCCTATTTCTTAGCTTTCCATCCATATAAATTAAGCTGAAATCCAAGATCTACAACTCCATATATGATCCAATAACTGAACAGTGTTCCAATTTGAATTGAATCGGCATCTCCTTTCTAAGCTTAGCCGTTTCTTTGTCCTTTCACTTTCAATAGTTAATCACATCAATTAATCCTTTGAATTGTGAGATATGCCTACATTTAAAATGAACATTTACCATAAATTAAAGCTATCTTATATTATCAGATCTGTTATTATAAAACATGCTCTAGTTAAGGAGTTATTGATAATTCAAGTGCAAAATGATGATATAAAACCTTGATAAAAATGCACTTTTAAGTACTAATCAATCGACCTCTTACTTTCTCTATACTATCTTGTTTATTTAAGTTAGGGTAATTAATTTGTATGACCGCAACATCGTAATGGATATACTCATGAGTTTGTATTCTTGTTCTAGTCTCGTTATCAACACGAGTTTATACATGAGTGTCGAACGATAATTTTACACAACTAGTACTTATTTTCATACGACCCTCATGTGATTTCACAACACAACATCCTCATAAAAGAAAATACCATATAAATATATTCATAACATCGTTTCTACATGTTCACACATCCACATCAGTGTTCCATTATAGTTTTCATTACAAGTCCTTACAAAAGTGCCAAATGGCAAATATTCAACATAACACCTAAAATATATTATTACATAGCACCTTTTAAAATATGTGAACCCGTGGAACGAGCTTCCCTATGCACTTTGATTGTGTGATGTTCCTGTTACAAAAACAACATGAATACAAGAATTGTAAATAATCTAACAAATATAATACACAACTAGAAGTATGTTATCATTACTTTTTGTTATTAACTTGGAATGGGTAGATTCCTTCTTTACTTCTTATATGCATTGTACATCTCTTATTATTTTGTTAAGTGTACTTTTCTCATTCACACACCCCAACCTCTCTATAGGAGTTGTGGGGCTGAAGTTTAACATCGATCGGGGTTAATTACTTTACCTTAACCAGGTCATCCATCTTGGATACTTTTAGTCGTAGCTAATCATAACATTTAAACTCACTCTTCCATCTCGAATGCCATTAACCAAAACTAATCATGAAATCAAACCTGTCATTTCTACATATACCATTAGCTGAAGACAATCATCATAATCAACTCGGTTATCCATCTCGGATGTCATTAGCCAAAGCTAATCATCAAACACAACTCGATCATCAATTCTCCCCTAGGATAGGTCGTTCTAACATTAATTTTTGTTAGGTTTTACAGTGTCGCTTCCGATTTAGAAATCAGCAGCAAAAAACTATAGCGTTGCCGATTTAGAAATCGACAACAAAAACTGTGTCACTGCCGATTCAGAAATCGGCAGCGATAATATAGTCATTTCTGGCTTTATTTTTTTATGTTGGGTGTTTAAACAATATGTATAACCTATAACTACATGGATTTTTTCTTAATTTTTTCATATAAAATATTAAAACATCAAATATTTTTTAAAAATTTTTCTGGGTGACCAGGGCCTTAGCTGAGTCTGTTTCATATAAAATCCAAGCTTGCAATTTGCCTGGAGTAAACCAGTCGACCTGCCAGGTTAAAATTTTTTTTTTTCAAATGTGTTTTTTCCCTTACTCAGATACCCTTGTTTTTTCTTACTTTTAGTTGGTTACTAATTTATTTTAAAGTTCATTATATAAATACTAGAAGAATGTTTTATTTTTTCAATGTGAGATTTGAAACCCTTTAGTATATATACTTTATGTTTACAAGGAAAAAAGTTATGTTTTTTCAATGTGGGATTAAAAAATCTTTTTGGTTTAAATATTTCAACTTAGAAAAATTAGATAATATCTTTCCAATGTGAGATTAAAAACCTTTTGAAATAATCTTTTAAATTTAATTATTTACAACATATATAACCTATATCCACATGGATTGTTTCTTAATTTTTTCATATAATTGTCGCACCCGACATCGCGGCGGCCTTAAAAAAATCAAAGATTGCAGAAAAAGAACAGATTTCTGTCATCTTGTTCTTTTAGGGGGAAATGCCTTGTTTAAGGAGTCGCCACCTAGTATTATGTTCACTAGGAACCCTAACTGGTCAACAGAGATTCTATGGTACGGGACTGGTTACGTAAAAGGGAAGATATTATCACCCCTTAAACATTCTGCCTAAGGCAGACTGCATTGCTGGTTTTGTCTTAAATTGCTAAACATTTATTCGCTTATGCTATGATGATTTGTTTATAATATTCCTGACTCTGACGCCAGTGAATATTCGATCTCGAATAATTCTAACTCTGGCGTTGGTAAAAATTCCACCACGAATAATTCCAACTCTGGCGTTGGTAAAAATTCGTAGCTATAAAAAAAATCAGTATATATTTTTTCCTATTCCTGATCCTGATATCAGTGAATAAATTGACAAAAATATATTTTTTCTAAGACATGCAAAATTTTTATTTCTACACTTTTTATTTTTTTATTATTTTTTTATTATTTATTATTTTTTTAGGCTGGGCCCAGCTCAGCCCACATGGGCTGGGCTAGACCCAGCCGGCCCAGCCCGGCCACTGGCCCAAGCCAGTGGCCCGGCTG
>Ga0325410_1002055_pt1 | contig 22435 bp, 12 predicted proteins | sample PopdelMetagenome_16_FD_206182 | JGI IMG/M metagenome (GOLD analysis project Ga0325410, IMG submission 206182) | Populus deltoides microbial communities from Bellville, Georgia, United States - Xylem-PdIQD-R3 | ecosystem: Host-associated > Plants > Phyllosphere > Stem > Wood/Secondary xylem...
CAAATTAATTATGTTATATAGTTTATCTGATACCACAAAATAATAATAATAATGGTCGGACTCGGAACCAAAAATTTGGCTTAGGTTTCTGTCCATTCTAATACCGCGGGATGCACGATCACCTGGCCCACCCTACTCCATACGAATTTGTTTCACACGGTCCACGAGATTGGCAAATGAGGATTTGGGATTTTACCAATATCCTGTCCATGTATCTTTTTTCTTTTTTCTTTTTCTTTCGAACAATAAAAAATATTTTCAAACCAATTTGTGTCTTGTATCCAACCTATTTATTGAGTTTTCAAATATTTATTATGATATCTATCATTACAATATCATTTAATATTTAATATAAAATAAAAAATATAACTATATTTAAAACAAGTATATGAATTAAATAGAAAGATTATAAATGTTACACGCATATATTTAAGTACAGTTATGGATCAAGATTTATCTATATTTTTTAATATTTAATAGAAAGATATTTATTTTTGGTACAAGCCTATAATGAGTTTCAAGAATAGTCATGGGCCTAATTATTGGGCTCTTATTGAGCGCCTTTTGGGCTCAAATAACACACTTGAGTCTAGGTGTTGGGTGAGCACCCAGGACCTTGTGGGCTCGAGCTACATACCCGAGCCTAGGTGTTGGACTTTATGGGGGGACCTGAGCCTAACACCCTTTATGCTCGGGTTGTGCACTTGAGCTCAAGTGCTAGGCGAGCACCTATTACCTTTTGGGCTCAGGTTGTGTGCTCGAGCCCAGCTGCTAGGCATGTGCCCAATCCCTGTGGGCCCTAGCCTCAATCTCGAGTTCAATAACATGACATAATGTTCATAGACCCAACGAGTGTCTTAAGCCCAATTATTTTTTCCTTTATTAATGCACGTGGAAGAGATATCCTCCTTCATCAATGTAAGTGTAAGAGATTTTTATCTCTCATTAATGTTATCAGGATAAAATGATTTTCCAGCCTTTTAACTAAAAAAAAAAAACAAGGTTCATGAGCTCTAAATACCCCTTGAACTACCCACATGTTTAATATTTTACATTAAAAAATATATCTATCTCAACCTAAAAATAACCTTATTTTTAGAATTTAATGCTCTCTAGCATATTTATTACTCTTTTTTCTCTATAAAATTACCGACTTTACCATCTAAAAGTCTTTAAATGTTCTAAAAGAGGATTTTTTTTAGGTATTTAGAGGCACTTATCAAGAAATAATTTCCATTACTTTGAAGGAGTTATTTAAATGAACATTTAATTAACCCATAAACCAATCATCAAAAAACCTTATTTCTAAGCATATTGGATTTTGGAATATCATCAATTGGCATCGTTTATGGGAAAACAATAAAAAAAAGCCATCAAATTTCTTTCTATAATTTGTTTTTGACATTTCTAGATCATTCCATGACAGATAATCAAGACACATCTAGACCTGGACACATAACAAATCTACTTGTTATCGCGAGTACTTCTACCCAGCCAGACTTTCAATAACTCATTAATCAAGTACAACTCATGACTCAAGCGATGTTAGCTATTCAGGAGAAGAATTGAGCTTTGTTGCCATAACAAGTCTCAACACCCTTGGCAAAACCAGAGGTCCTGATGACACCGTAATAGGCTATTCCCAGCACCCATAAAAAATTACACTACTATAAGGAGTCTGGGCAAAACAACATTCGAGACAATGTCTTACCATAATGTTCATAAAGTCCCATGAGGAATCACTCTCATCACCATGATACCTTTGCACAAAATGGGTATTTGAGGTGTGCTCTTTCTCATTATCATAGGTGAATAATAATTGCCAATCCCATCATTCCGTATCAGAATACTCAAGCTCCCTAAAGCCGAGTAGACAAAGGATCAAAATGAGGTTAACCTTTGAGCATATCCAAGAAGATGAATATAGCCCTCATCAAGTGCGGGGATGACTATATCATAACCAATAAGCTTTCTTAAGGTGAATCAAGTTATGGAGAATCATATATAGGTGGAAGAGGTAAGTGAGTTGCGACATAAACCTCTACTTTTATAAGGATAGTCAACCCGAGGGACCTCTTAGGTGGAATCATTCCCCTATTCAGAACTTGAGCTCAAGAAACAATAGGAAAAAGCCATCCTATGACCGGTTGCCATATTTTGAGAGGTTTTCCACTCCCTTGAACACCACTATCATTGAAGTATATATCATTATTAAGAGTAAAGAATTTGTTTATTATTATCCTCCACCAATGAAAGTCACTCCCTATATATGCACCTCCAATAAGTATTACATGTTCCATCAAGGTAGGAGACATGATACCGAACAATGCTATGCCTTGAATAAAGAGATTGAACGGTTAATAACCAAACACTATATCCAAAAGATTGTAAAGATAGATACCCATATTGAATCAGGTAGAGAAGAGTCTAGTCAACCCAACCAAGTATTGTTAGAGATCAATGTGATTTTGGGTGGATCCTCAATAAGAGGTGATAGTGGAAGTCGAAAAAAGAAATATAGGAAACAAGTCCTTACAAATGTGTGGCATGAACTTATCATATTTACCCTAGAAGACGGGGATGGGGTAACTTTTACACTTGAAGATGCTCTAGTCATCTCAACTATCTTGGCAAATCACCTTATCTATAGGATATTAATGGGCGATGGTAATGTGATCAATATTCTCTTTAGCGACGTGATGACACAAATGGGAATTGATCCCTCAAGATTAACTCTTGTAAAGACTCCATTTATTGGGATTGCAGGTCTAAGCATGTTGGTGAAGGGCACATTGAAGATCCTTGTCACTAACGGTACTTATTCCAAATATCTAACTCTCCAACAGACCTCATGGTCATTGACATGAGTCTGGCTTATAACACCATCCTAGAAAAACCTCTTTTACACCAAATCAACGCATTTATTAATACTAGATACTTGACCTTGAAATTCCTTACTTATAAGGGTGTGGACACGATATGGGATAACCAAACATCTTCTAGACAATGTGCATTTTCATGTTTAAAGGGCAAGAAGGCCTTGGTAGTAGACTAATAAGGTCTTGAGAATAAATGAGTGGAAGTAATTGTAGAGAAGATTAAAGAGTTAAAGAATGTACTTCTTAAGAAAGAGGGAGTGATCATGAAGATGGGATCTACTTTGAAGCCAAGTCAAGAATAAGCCTTGACAAAGCTCCTCACCATCCAAAAAACTAATTTTGCTTTTGGACACTCATATATGCCAAGGATGAGCCCTAGGGTGGCAATACGTCAATTAAAGGTTAACCCAACCTTCTCCCTTATTTGTTAGAAGAAAAGAAGTTTTGAGGGTAAGAGACAAAGAGCAATAACAGAAAGGCGAGAAAATTACTCGCCACCAGATTTATCCGCGAGATGATGTACCCTTATTAGTTAGGAAATGTGGTAATGGTGATGAAACTACTAGAAAATGGTGAATGTATGTGGACTTTACATATTTGAACAAGGTTTGCTTAAAAAATAGTTTTTCTCTTCCTAAAATTGATATATTGGTGGATTTTATAGTAGGTTTTGAATTTCTTAGTTCTTTCAATGCTAACTTTACGTATCATCAAATCCCCTTGCACATGGGTGATGATGAGAAGACATCATTTATAATTAAGGAAGGGACATATTGTTACAGGGCTATGCCTTACAGACTAAAAAATGCAAGAGCCACCTACCAATAGATGGTGAACAAAGTCTTTAAGCATCAGTTGATGAGGATTATAGAAGGCTATATGAATGATATATTGGTGAAGAGCATGACATTTAAAACATTTTTTTAGACCTATAATAGGTTTTTTCTATGCGAAATCAATATCAAATGAAGCTCAATCCCTTAAATTGTGTATTTTCCATCAGGGAGAGAAGTTTATGAGGTTTCTAGTAAGTAGCAAGGGGATAGAGCCCAACCCCTAGAAAATCCAAGCCATACTAGAGATGACTCCCTCGTAGTCAGTGGAGAAGATTCAACGTCTCACAAGGAGGTTGACTGCCCTTAATAGATTTATTTCTCATTTTAGGAAGCGTAAACTGTCATTCTTTAAAACCTTGAGAAATACTTTTAACTTTGAATGGACATCCGAGTGTCAAAAAGCCTTTAAAGGAATCAAAGTATACCTCTCATCTCCCAAGGTTTTATCCCAACTAAGAAAGTATGAGAAGCTCTTTCTCTATTTGGGCATAACAGACATTGAAGTGTAGTGCTAGTAAAAGAAAAGAATGAAATTCAATGCCTGATTTACAACTTTAGCAAGACCCTTCAAGATGATGAAACAAGATACTTAAAAATAGAGAAGATAACCTTGACTATAACTAATGCCTCTAGAAAGTCGAGGCCTTACTTCCAAGCATACTAAATCACCATCTTGATATATCAACCCCTCCGATAAATTCTTCACAACACATGTCAGGACACCTAGTGAGGTGGGAAATTAAGTTAGGAGAGTTTGATCTCTAATACCAGCCCAAACCAACTATAAAGGGACCAACTCTAACAACTTTTATTGTTGAGTGTTCCTTTAAGAAATCAATACTTGATGAATCCAAATCTTCATCAAGTTCAAAAACACTACTCGTCGGGCCAACAACTTTCTTAGAACCCTACATGATAGTTATACATGGATGGGTCCTCCAATACAAAGGCGATGAAATGGGGGATAATGCTCACAAGTCTAGAGGGACAAGATTATACCTATGAGGTTTGTTTTGGATTCCCAGCTGTTAACAATGTACTAGAGTATGAAGTTTTTTGGTATGATTAGGGATTATAGAGACCTTATATGGGTATCCCTTCTATATTCATAACGACTCTCAATTGGTTGTAGACCAATGCCAAGGATTATATAAGGCCAAGAAGTCAACCATGCTAAAATATCCTTAGAAGTACAAAATTATCTCTCCAAAAAAGATAAAGGTAAGGATATCACAATCATTCGCATGCTTATGAAAGCCAATCACTAGAAAATTTTTTTATCCAAACTTGAAAGCTTTAACTTAGTAGAGCTCCCTTCAAAACTATGGATTCAAACTTTAAAGAAGTCAAGTGCAAGTGAAGAAGGACTAATGACTGCCCTAGTTGCCCTCGATGAAGATTAAATAACCCGTATTAGATATTATTTTCTCATAAGAGAAATATCTTTTGATAGAACCGAGGCCATCCAGTTGATTAGGCGAGGAGCTAAGTATTGCTTAATTAATGATGTCTTGTATAAAAGATCCACCCTAACTCCCTTCATGAAATGCCTATTGGCAGAAGACAACATATATTTTGAAAGAACTTCAAGAAGGGATATATGACTCCATGTAGGTTCAAGAGCTCTCGCCGCCAAAGCTATTTGAATAGATTTCTACTGGCCAACCATACTTTATGATGTCACTAAATTGGCTAGACGATGTGAAAGATACACTTTGGTCTCCTGCCAACATTCAACAAAGATGACAACTATAGCCTTTTAATGACCTTTCTTCTAGTGAAGGATGGATATCTTGGGTCTTTTCCCTAAGGCCACAAGTAACATATAATTTGTCTTGGTAACGGTCTTCATAAAATAGGTAGGGATTGAGACCTTGCAAATATAATCGCCAACACAATAGTCTTTTTCATTTGAAAGAACATTATATGTTGTTTTGGACTTACTAAAATCTTGATAACCGATAATTAAACATAATTTGATAACCGTAAAATAAGAGAACAATGTTAGAGACTCTATATAAACCCTTAATTTTATTTAGTATCATATTGCCAAACCCAAAACGAGCTCACCATAGAGTCCTACTTAGTGGTCTCAAAAGAAGATGAACGAGGCCAAGTTAGAATGGATAGAACTTTTAAATAAAATTTAATGGGCCAATCAAACAACCTAAAAACATCAACTGATGAAACTCATTTTCTTCTCATGTATGGTATTAAAACCATGATACCTATAAAAATGGGTGTCTAAGTCCTAGGGCAACCCATTACTCCTTAGAAAATAATGAGCAATGATTGAGAGCTAATCTACATCTTCTTGAAGAATCCTGGTTGACAGTGACAATAAAAAACAAAGTTTATCAACATCAAATCACTAGATATCATAATGCCAAGGTAAAAAACAAGATTTTTAAATTTGAAGATTTAGTACTCTGAAAGTTAGAGGCAACCGGTAATAAGGAGAGCAAAGGCAAACTAGCACAAAAATAGGATGATTCTTTTATAGTGTTTAAGGCAATCAAATCCAACATTTACCACCTTCAAGATATGGAAGGTAAGAATCTCCTTTATGCTTGACATTCAGATCATCTCAAAATATATCATAGATAGGAATGTAACTTTTACAGAAATATATGTTGTATTTCTATTATATATTCCTTCTCATTCTTCAGTGCAATCTTGGACTGAAATAACACTCTAATGAGGCATTCGAGCCTCATACTATCGCTAAATATTACCTCTGGATTACCACTCTCTACTACAGTCTCGGACTTACATGACACTCTAGTGAGGCTTTCAAGCCTCACACCGTTGCCAAGGATAGCTCGGGGCCTCATACTCTCTAGTGCAATCTCGAACTAATATCAAAATCTAGTGGGGCTTTCAAGCCTCACACCATCGTTGGGATGGCTTTGGGCCTCCTACTCTCCAATACAGTCTTGAAATTGTGCAATTTTTCAATAAAGGACTTCCAGACTCCATATTGTCATGATGTGCATAACATTGAATGATGGATTTGCCTTATGGATTGAAGAGTGTTTGGGTTTAATCATTAAGTTATGATTTGAAGGACTTGTTACCTAGTATTATGGTCACTAGAAAACCTATTGGTTTGCGACAATAGAACTAGTTATGTAAGGGGAAGATGCATCACCCCAAATACACCTTGCCTATTGTGAGTTACATTGTTAGTTGATTGTTATTTAAGCCGTGTTTCTATTCGTTGTTCATGAGAAAGTTTCTACTTTATCAGATTAAATTCTAACTATTTCAAGGCTCAAATTTTAGCATTGCACAATTAATTCCTAATATTTATTGCAATTAATTCATTTAATTTAATACCATAAGTATGCATTACGTTGTAAAATTTATATCCCAAATATAATTAAACAAAATTAATTTTTGTGGTATTTTTGAAATTTTGGCCAAATCTTAATGGATAATCATAAACTGGTTATAATATTCATTTTGTACATTTAGAACATGATAAAAATGCATTTTTGTTTTTTTAGAAAATATGCATGAAATGTTTTTAGAATCTGGTTATTTTGGCGCTTTGGGTTTAAATTAGGTTTAAATCTTCTTTTTTCATTTCATCCTTCAATCTTTTGATTTATTCAATCAGGTTCTTAATTGAATTTTAATTTTAAGAATCAATTTAATTTCACCTTTGCCAAGCTTTAAAATGACCCTCTGATTTCAACATGTTTTTCATCTTGGTCCTTAGTCTTGGATATTTTCAATTTTGACCCTAATTGACCTCCAAACTTTTAATTTTTTCAATTTTACACTTGTTTTTAACAAATTAAGTCCCCAAATTCATAGGCAAAGTTTTCAAAAAGGTTCTTAGTTGTGAATTTTTCAATTTGTCCCTTAATTGGCCACTGAGCTTTGATTTTCTTGCAATTTTGTTTCTAATTTCACCAAATTGACTTTGTAAAAATTAAATTTAGTTCTTTAAAATTTCAATCTTCTCAATTAAGCCCAGATTAGGTTTCTAAACTTAACTTTTCACCAATTAAATCTCTAATAAAATTAATTTGACCTATTAAAAACCCAAATTAATTCTTAAACTTAATTAAATCTTTAATTAGGTATGTGATTAAATCAAATTAGTCTATTAAAAATCTTATTAAGTCTTCAGACTTAATATTTATGCAAATTCACCCAATAATAATCTAATTTAACCCTAAATCTGTATTATCTTTCAATCTTGGGTACAATTTGGTTCATAGTTTCGTTCAAAATCTCACTTTGGTTCCTTTCTCGGCTTGTTTTTGCTAAGTTATCGGTATTTTTTGGTTTTTTTTTGTTGTTTTTGCTTCTTTCATTTTTTTTGATATTTTGAAAGAAAAAGAAAATTTAGAAGAAACCTAAAATTGAGTTATAACACACACCATAACCAAAGAGGCTACAAGCCTCTCACTCTGGTAAGACTACTTTCACGTAGGGTACGCCATACATCCCATAAGAATGTAGGAAGGCTATAGGTTCTCTACTCTTCAATATAACTACTCTCTAGCTGGGAGAGTCCTAAGCCCCTCGCTAGCCAGGCTACACCAAAAGCCAATTGCAACTAAGAGTTTCCTTTAGGTTCTAGTTAGGCGACTGATAGTACAATAACAAAGATTACTTCACCCCAAAGACATTTATAGTTTCTTAACAAATTTTTAAATGAATGACGTGACACATCATGTGATAAGGCTATAAGTCAATATATTGAACCTCTACATAAAAACCCATTGTACCAAGCATGATTTCTACCAAGGATTGATAAGGATTAATAGTAGGGATTGACTCCCTACCTGGAAAGGTATAAGACCTTGATTATACTTGGGGTTTGGACCTTATTTAATCTAAAACACAATAAATATGAAAAATATTAAACATAATAGGAAATCATAAAGATATATTAATACTTTCAATATCTTACATTTAACCATAAAAAGTCCATGAGATCAAGGATAATAACCCTAGAAACTATTGCTCTTGATTGAGAGACTCTCATCACTCGTCAGACTTCTTAGCCAAGTACTTACCACGGGTTGTAATAACCACCCAAGTTGGATATATATATATATATATATATATATATATATCAATAAAATTAGGAACAAGGTTGAGGTCGAATGCCACTAAGAAGTCCACTATTATTCCCCTCAACAGATGATGAAAGTGAAGGTTGGACATAACCTGGAATATCTTATCTCTAATAAATATATCCAAGGTTTGAGATCCCCCAAACATTGTCAAGAACTCATTAGAAAAGTACCTCAACACGCTCAGACGAGCACATTCCTCTTTAGAGGCCCTTGCCTTAGCCTTAGTCATAGCCATCTTGGTCTTCAAAGCTACCATCTCTACTTTTAAAACCCAATAGGACTGTACTAGGAAGGATGATGCCTCCTTAGACAAACAAACTCTTTCCAAGGCAACACTCATCTTATAAGCCTGATGATTTTTATCTTCATTCAACTTCTTGAGAATCATGGACATAAATGTCATGACCTTCCTGATCTCCCTTAACTGAGTTTCTAGTTTTGCCTTATAAAGGCTTTGTACTTCTTCTTGGTTTCCTCTTAATCAAGCCAGGGTCGCCCTAATATGAGTCTTTTTGGTAGTCCAACATCTTCGAGAATGGGCATTCAATAGGGAACTCTGAATAAAACAATGATATTAATCAAAAATAAGATCCAAGTACATATAACAAGGTATACTAGATAAAATGCTCACATTGAGTAGAAGCTGCCCAATAAAAGCTAGGTGAAGAGCAAAAATCTGATCAGATAGCTGATCAACATAAAAAAGAAGATCCAATAACCTGTCTATCATATCCATCACTATTATGCCATAAGATCCCAACACAATGTCATTTTTCCCTATGAAGTGTTGCAAAGTGTTCCTCTCCTTTTTAGACAAGGATAATAGAGAAGAAATTACAAAGTCAATCCATGGTCCAATATAAGAAGAACTTGCTCCAGGATTAGACGGTCCAATCTGGGATGTAAAAACCTTAATAACAACTTGGGGTGTAGGAACCTCAACAAAATCCTTTACAGATCTAACCACTTAAGATGGCATTGGAAATGGTGTCAAGTCATGGGCATGGGTGTTACTCCTCCATCAACAAAATAAAGCTCTTGTGATATGATCCAAGCAAGGTCATAATTGAATTTTAGGTTAAAATTTCATACCGTCCAGTTTTACATTATTGAGTATAACTTCAAATCAAACCGTTGGATTCTAGAGGTATTTTTATATGTTGGGAAAAACTTTTAGGTGAATCAAAGTTCAAAAAGACCTTGCAATGAGGGTCAGAAGAAAATATATAAATTTTATTATTTACTTTCTTTTGATTTGTGGACTTTCTATTTTGACAATGATCATTTTCCTATAAGGATGTGGTGACTTTTTTTTTAAGATTTCCTAGGTATATAAGGATATTTAATAGGCCACAACATAATTTTCAAGTGTGGCAATGATTCATTAATGCTTCAAATTTTTTTTTATAAGGATTCTTTATTCATCCTAGCTACATAAGGAAATGTGAGCTAGTGGTATTTAATGATAAATTGGCTTCTAAGATCTTTGGGCATCATTATAGGCTATAAATAAACTTTATATCAGACTTGTATCATTTTCTTTTCTTCTTCTCTTCTCATAGTAGCATAAAGAATTAACTTATAAGTTATATTTTTATTATTTCAGCTATAACCCAAGGCTTTTTTGGGTTTAATTAATATTTTTTTATAGTTAGGATACAAGACTTGTTTTGATCAGGGTTTGGGCTTTAGTATAGGTTTTGAGTTAGTTTTGTAAGTGGATCAATTCAGCCCACAAGGGTAGATCTATTAAGGTTAATTTTTTAAAAGCACCTAAACTTTTGTAAGCTTAAGTTTCACTAACCTTTGATGTATAACACTTATGAACTTTTTAGTTTGATGCGTGAGAGAGATTCTACCATTTTTTGGTTCTTGAATGAGTTGAATCTGACTTATCAAAGATTAACTAGTTTCGTGGCGTCATTCGACTTCATTCCAATAATGTTGATGCCTTGGGGTAGGTTTTCATTGTGTCACACACCTATCAAGCCTCTTTTAGCTTTCCAGGATCAGATCTCAATCTTTATTTTAGGTTACATGATCATGAAGTTTTCATCACCCTATGAAGCAAACATTCTTATTTTTTTTTTTCACTCTAGCCCTTCTAACTGCTTTGAAAAGAACATTAGGGGAAACAATTTCCCTTCTCCCCTAGAGGTAGGTGATTGACTTCTCATAATAAGGGGTAAGCTAGGATAAAGGCTTAATATTAGTAATAATATCCATCTCTTGACGAATCTCTTCCATCCCTACAATCCAAGAGCTAGATGTCCCCTCAACCTTTACACTTCATTCACTATCCTCCCTTTGAGACTATGAATTTACAATAAAACAAAGTTAAAATATGATAAATATATCAAATTATACAAAGTATAAATTCTTACATACCCTAGCTTTTCACCTGGTATTGTCCTTTAGCGAACTAGTTGATGTTATAGTGAAAGGAAGACCTCGCCATATTTAAACACACACTCGGTCAAAGTTACCAAGACTTAGTTTTCATTGGCATCTAGATGAAAAGTTTGCTAAAAATAAAGGTAACCCCACAACTCTTGCACTTGGCCTGGGATAGGCTGTCTGTTACTCCTTACAATTAAACATTTTGTACATTAATCCTTCACATTAGAGATCTTATCCTCTGACATGTTCTTTATAGGACTTTTAAGGTGACCGATAAAGGTGAAGAACCAATAAACAACATGGCCCCCTTGAGGACAACGATTTGGTGTATAACAATATCTAAATATATCTAGGTTTGGCTCACCCTTATAGTTGCAAAATACTCTTGAAAAGCCTTGACTAAAACCCATTTATTAGGATGAAGTTGGCTAACACATAAATTATAGTGGAAAAACATATCCCTCATAAACCTTATAAAGGAAAGGTATATCCTAACTCAAACATGGTATAGGGGTTGTTATTTCATGTAAACCATTACGAGCACCCCTGGATTATTTACTAATCCTTTTTGATCTACTAGGGAGTAAGGCTAGATAATCCCTTCCTTATAGGTAGTTGACCTTGGGTATATGTTTAGCAGTCAGGGTACTATCCCCGTTATCCTTAAGAGCCTTGGGTAACCAAAGGTTTCCTAATGAGCGGGCACCAACCCTCTAGTCCTTGATCCATTCCCTATCGATCCTAGTCCACCATTAAAACGCCCAATTTCTAGTTGTCATGGTCTAAATATAAAGTCAGTACTAGATGCTACCTGTTTCCCTCTTTTAATGGCCATTTTGAATGGAAAATGCCGAGAAGGAGTAAGTCACCTTAAGATGACATCTACTTTGTTCCAAGAAGTTATCACATCTCACACGAACTAAATGCTTCCACACAATTACTCATCTTCACATAATGGTTTAGAGCAAAGTTTTAGAGAGTGACTCCAAATGAATTGAAATGAAGTGAATGGGGTCTTTCTATAGGAGAAGGTCTTCCCTATCCTCTGCTGGATTGGTGACACATGCCACCACCCTCACAAATCCCTAACGAGGTAATTAATACTATCATGAAGTGTTCCACCAGGTATTCATCCAACCAAGATGAGCGCTTTTTCAACTATAATGTCATTTCACTTGCAAATACTCTAGTGAAGCGTCTTGAGATGCCCCAACTTTTTTTTATATGAAGAAATGTTGAGAATCCCATTAAAGAAAATGGATATATTTTTCAAGTTTTTTCGGTAAAAATACCACACAGACTTAAAGGGCTACTAATAGAGTAAGATTTATTGATATTTTTTAATATTTGATAGAAAGATGTTCACTTTTGGCACAAGCCCATAATAGGTTTCAAGAATAATCATGGGGCAATATTGAGCGCCCTTTGAACTTAAATAATGCGCCCGAGCCTACGTGTTGGGCATAGTATCTCATGGGGTCAGGTTGCATACCCAAGCCTAAAACCTTGTGGGCTCGTGCAGTGTATCCTAGCCGCTAGGCATGTACCCAACCCCTGTGGGCCCTAGCCTCAATTTTTGCAATAATACATTATAATGTTTATGGGCCTAATAAGTGTCTTAAGCCCAATTACTTTTTCCCTCATCAATGCATGTGTAAGAGATTTCTATTCCTCACTAATGTTATCAAGGTAAAATAGTCCCAGCCACTAGGTAAAGGTTCATAGGCTATAAATATCCTTTGAACAACCTAAGTAAAGGTTTAAGACTTTACATTAAAAAAAAAAAAACATCTATATTCAACATAAGAATAACCTTGTTCTTGGAATTTAATGCTATCTAGTATATTTATTATTTTTTTCTTTATAAAATTACTGACTTTATCATATAATGATTCTCAAATCCCCCAAAAGAAGATTTCTTGTAGATATTCAGAGGCATTTATTAAGAGATATATATATTTTTTATTTTGGAGAAGAGAGTTATTTGAATGAATATTTGATTAAATTATAATTCAATAACCAAAAAATTTTATTTTTGAATATAAAAATATAAATGTTTTACATATATTTTAAATTAAGTTTGAATTGAGTTTTATATTGAAATTAATAATATTTATATTTTTGTTCAATATAACTCAAAATATTCTTTAAAAACTACTTATTCAAGTTGGTTTATATGAATATTCATGGATTTTAAGTTAATTTGGATTTCTAAATACCCATAATTCTTGCGATCAAATCACTTTGACAGCAGTTATTTACATTTTTCAAAAGAAAAAAAATCAATTAGTTCTTACATTTCTATATAAAAAAAAAAGTGCATTTCAATCCTTTTCCAACAAATTTGAAACACATATGAGGACAAGAGTATGAATTTCCAGAAAGACACAGGGCAAAAAGCATGAGAGGAACAGGAGTTGGGTACGGTAGGTTTAGCAAGACTTAACAAAAAAATGTAATAAAGAGTCCGCGCGCACTGGAGTGGGTATTGTGCAAGCGTGCTGGAAGAGAGGGAATGGAGTGGCAGTAGGCCACTCTCCCGACCGCCTCTTTTTGCTTTGCCATAAATGAAAAGAATTTGTGATTTGATGGGGAACCCATCGTCCCCCTTCTTCCCCCCTCTCCTTCCCCTCATCAACTCATTTATTATTCCACTACTATATATATATATGTATATATATACATATATGTATATGTATATATATATGTATATTATTCAACATCTTTCTCACACTTCTCAAGGAACAAGCTAGTACCACCACTGCACATTTTCCTTGAGCTTTTCTTTTTGTGTTCTTGAAACTTTTGAGCTTCTGGGCTGTTGTGTTTTTGTCTTCTCATGCTCTAAAAATAACAGTAATATAATGATAACTAATCCAGAGAAGCCTGTGAATGAGGGGGAACAAGGTGTTGGTGTATGTTCAAGCCAAGAAGCAGCTGGCAAGGTTAAGGTTTTTGTTTTTCTCTTTGATCTCTTCTCTCTTAAGTTTTTCTTTGTTTGCTATATTTTGGATCAAGTTCTTCATTGTAATCTTTCTCTAGGAAGAAATAAAAATTAAAAATAGTCATCATCATCCATGTGTAAACAAGCTGGTCTTTGATTGATTCTCTATATTGATAATACTGTTCTTGTCAATTCTTTTTAGTGTTTGATTTTACATCTCTTTATTTGCTGTGCCTTTTCTTTTATTGTCATGTAATTTGGTTTAGATCATGTCATTAAAATAAGTATGTGAGAGGCACTTGTGTTTTCTCCTAGTACAAATTGATTTATAACTAATACTATTAGCAGATCAAACACCTATGTGCACCTATATTTTCGGAAACATGAAGGGGGGCTGCTCCAAATTTCAACGAGCCATCCACCTGGGGCTAGCTATGGTGGTATACGAGGTGGATGGGGATTCGGGTAGAGCTGCTATGTTGGTTTGGAGCTATAGTTCTCTGAATTGTACTGAAAAAGGAAAATCTAAACGATGAACCATTTGTTGTGGAAGCTACTTAGGCCATTTGTTCTTATCAGTTTAACTTGCTTTTCGTATGCATCTTTTTTCGTGTTCTTTTGTGCGCGCGCGTGTGTCCGTGCACCTGCGCTTGTTCATGTGTGTTAAATAACAGGCTCTTGTAAACACTTGGATGACCCTGGGCTGACTAGCTACTCTGTTTACAAGAAGAAAAATGAACTGTCAGTTTTTGTATGATCATTCTTCATATTCTCCACCTCACTGCTCTATTATGTTGCTCTCTCTTTTTTTCTTCCCAGGTTGAACACTCAATAGAAATAGTTGAAGAAACTGATACTTTTCAACATTGGAAGCGGAGAAATCTCTTTCTAGAGATACCCTCAAGAACATTGGAAGACTCCTCGCGGGATTCTGTTGTAATCAGGATGCCCCCGACACCTAGTCCATCTCCTAGGAAAGTAAATTTTCTCCTGACACCTAGTTCTGTGGATGCAAGAGCCAGTGGTTCCCCAGCCCCCTCTTCATCAAAAGGCAAATCATCCTTAAAAAGTTTGTTACCTAAACTAAGCTTCAAGTCTCGAATTTCTACTTTAGATATTGAAAAAGCTGCCACCCTAGCTCCAGATGCTTCATCTATACCACGGAAGAAACCTTCAATCTCAAGGTCATTGTCACTTACAAGGATCTTCACCCCTAGGATGAAGCAAACATCATCACTTCCCGTGACGCCAATTGCAAATTCTAAGGCAGAGTCTGCACGTGGGGGAAGCGTTGGTGGCATGCTTAATTCAAGTGTAAGTTTTTGTTTATTGAATGGATAAAGTGACCTAGTTGGTTGCCTTAACGGCCTTCAAAATTTTAAATGATGCATGTTGGTTAACTTTAGGAATATAGCTTGCTTATCTGATATAGTTATTTTCTTGTTCCACTGATCCTAAGGAGCAAGGGAGTTGGTTTACTTGAGTTGTTCTTAACAGATAGCATATACTAATGGATCAATTAATTTAGTTCCCTACACCAACCACCACGAATTATTTCAGCATCTTCTGGGTTATTCAATTCTTTGCCAACTTTAAATTCATTATTTTCTGTCCTCATTTGATAGATGTCTTTGCAGAGGAAAGGAACCCAGCGGCAGATATCTCGCTCACTCTCGGTTCCTGTTAATAATAAAGAAAGAAGCATAAAGAGGATGGACTCTTTTTTCCGCATGATTCCTTCAACTCCTCAAGTGAAGGAAGGAGATACAATAACAAATGCATCTCCAAGTGTTGATGCTGGTATGTTGCCATTGTTTATTTTTTATGATGGGCTTGTGCTTGTGCTTTTGGGCATTGCATATTTGTGTATCTGAAACTTCTTAGATTTATGTTTTGTCACTTTTGAATCCATTGAGAGTTGCTACTTGCTACATACCTGTATGTGCACTAGCACAATCATTCTATGTGGTTCATAATTTTTGAACTGTTGTAACAATTGGTGGCTACTGGACTTCATTGTTATGATTTGTTTTCCTCATTCCTTGCAATCAATAAACATCATAGCCATTATCATTCCCCACGAGCTAAGTGATTTGAAAACTTGAATCTTGAGAAGATGGGAGTACAAGCAAAACCTCAATTACACACCGGCATTTCTAAAGTTAATTTTTTTTTATATATATATTTTGAATGTCTTTTCTAACGCAAAAATAGGATATTTACTTTTGTACTCTGCATTGTCCAGTACCTGTCGTCGTTATCAACAAATTTATTATTCTAGTCCAATGATACAGAAAGCAATGACGTTGATGGTGAGGACATACCCGAAGAAGAGGCTGTTTGTAGAATTTGTTTGATTGAATTGTGTGAAGGTGGAGAGACCCTTAAGATGGAGTGCAGCTGCAAAGGTGAACTTGCTCTGGCCCATCAAGAATGTGCTGTTAAATGGTTTAGCATCAAAGGTAACAAGATCTGTGATGTTTGCAAGCAAGAGGTTCAGAACCTGCCTGTGACTTTGTTACGAATGCAAGGTGTCTGTTCCAGAACTATTGGAGCAAGTAGAGCTAATCAGGAAGATGTTAATGGATACAGGCAAGTAAATTTCTGGTATATCTTCATACCTTAGAAAATGAAGTTATGATTCCTGTAATGGCTGGGAAATGGCAGGATTCAGATTCCTGCAGGCACTCCTAATCAAACTCTGTTTTAAGATTTGTGCTTTTAGTGCTTTATCATGGCCATTTATTAATTTTATTGTAAACTCAAAACTGTAGTTTTGAATTAATTTTCACATCGAATCTAGATTGATATACCTGAGACTGACCAGTTTATATGCAATCAGGGTTTGGCAAGAAGTGCCTGTGCTTGTCATTGTTAGCATGCTTGTCTATTTTTGTTTTCTTGAGCAGCTCCTGGTAAGAAAAGCCTCTTGACATCCCAATTTTGTCAAATTTTGCCTTTTCCTTCCTTCTCAATGCATTTTGTTTTAAAGGTTGAAAAGATGGGCATGGGAGCGATTGCTTTATCCCTTCCTTTTTCTTGTGTGCTGAGCCTTCTCTCATCCATGATCGCATCAACTATGGGTAAGCTGGTTGTACTAAAAAAAATGAGGTTTGAATCCATAAGTACTGGAAAGATCTTAGATGCAGAAATCACTTGCTGTGAATTGGAATACAATAACAGGTGGTGTAATATTACCACTTTGATTTGCTAGGTTGACCTGCTTGGTCTCATATACACATGCACACACATATCAAGGAAGTTATTTGCCTTGTAGATTCAAATATTATGGCAGCAACTTCTCACTACAAAACTTTCGATTGGAAATCTAATGTTCATGGAAATCTTTTCTTACAGATTTCTTACTTATATAATTTCTGCTTCTCACCTTTTAGCTTTTTTCTGTGCAGTAAGGAGAAGATTTGTTTGGGTTTATGCATCAATTCAATTTGCCCTGGTCGTTCTCTTTGCACATATTTTCTACACTTTGGTGAGTAATGTCTCATCCACTATCATTTCCAAAACACACATCCCACTTTCAAAGCATAACAAGAACAACAACAACGACTACTTCTTCCACCACTACAGTCTACAGCAATCATTTAATGTCCCGGAAAAGATTAAATAAGGAGCTAAATTTATTATATAGCTCTTTGGGATTGAAGGTTTTGTTGACTAGAGGTTTTGGTAACAGATTATAGGATTTGATGTGCAATCACTTCTAGCTGTTTTCTGATGTCAACTCTCATAGCTGGTCTAGAATAAGTTAAAGAAAATTGTGTTGAAAATGTGATTCTGTTATTGCATTAAATCTCATCCCTAGATCAAAGGAAAGTCTACAAATAGCTGAAATTTAGATTTTGTCCTGGCTTGAGTTCTGACCTTGTTTGAACCTTAAGTTTAAGTGATCTTACACTGGATATTCTCTATGTATTGGTCCCTCTGATTAGATGCTTTCCACTCTTGTTGCTTTATGCCATGCAGGTCAATGTGCAAGCGGTTCTAGCCATTCTCCTTGCAACACTTTCTGGATTTGGCGTAGCAATGAGTGGGAGTTCCATACTCGTTGAGTTTCTGAGATGGAGAAGGAGGTGGCACGCACAACATGGGCAGCTGCATAGTTCCCAAGTAATTACTGGACCAGGCCCATTTCAAAGAGCTGTAAATTCATCAACTAGAGGCCGTCATGACTTCCAGCCGAATGAAGTGGAAAATCCAGAAACTTTACGTGGGAGTTAAATTTTTATCTCATTAGGAATAATTAAAATGCATAGTGCTTTAGATGGTGTCTAAATGAAGCTAAGTGGCTTTGTAAATTGTGATATATCCTGAAGTAGGATCATGGTTTGTTTTATGAGCCAGAGTTTCAACTCAAAAATTTAAGTTATTAGATGAGGTTCTAAAATATAATTTATATTATTTTTAGCATATTTTTAGTTTGTTCTAAGCTATTAAGAACTTGAAATTTACATGAATTTATATTATTTTGTGTTATTAATTAATGTTAATTAAAAAAAATAAAATGGTAAGATTTAATTCCGTGATTATTTGTTTATTAAAATTCTAATATCATGTTAAAAAATTATTTATTTGATAAAATTTTAAAATATAATTTATATTATAATATAACACGGTAGTCCTACCTTGCGAAGTTGTAGGGATATTAAACATTGGGTTGGGTATTGGATTGGGTATTACTTGGTATCACGAAGATGTTTATGTCGCTTGTTATCTACTAATTAGCAGTGCAGATTGGTGTTTAGTGAGTCTTGCATGCATGCGTTGAGGATTGTCCTGAAGCCAGGGTCGTGGAAGAAATCCCTGAAGCACCTGCAGGAGTGGGATAAGTCCTGGGGTCTTGATCATGAGAACCGAGTACTGGTTTGTTGCAGGCCTGCAAAGACGGTTTAGAAGAAATAATTGAGGAGGAATGGGCAGTAACTCTTGGATTTAATTTGTTATTATATAACTGTGACCAAATTGTTCATATGGAATTTGATTTCAAGAACTCTAAGGTGCTGGTACTTGGCCTGGTGCTTAAGAAGATTTACTTTATCTCCCAACTTTCTGGGTTTAAATCCAAATCCCGAGGCTAATATGCAATATGATGGAGAATACATCTTTAAGAATATGTTCTTGGGTAAAGTTGTATCGAAAACACCATTAATGTTGAGAGAACGTAGATGATTTTTGTTATTATTATTATCACCAACACAAATTAAGCTCCTTAATTTCATAGACTGCTGCTTTGCTTTCAGTAATGGCGTGATTCATGTGACATCCTTCCGCCGCTGGACCGTGGAGGGTGGAGGGTGGAGGGCGGGGGTGGGGCTATTGCAATTTTCACGTGAAACATGAATTTAGCGATGATGTCATCAAACATCTAAAACGTGAGTCTCGTGGGAGCTTTTACTCAATCTTCTGTCTGTACATGAAAATAGACGTGAAATGGGTTGATTTTTTTTTATTTTAGGTTGAGTTTATTTTTTATTTTTTGGTATTTTGGTTTTCGGAAGTGATTAATAAATTTATCATGATTTCTAAAATATTTTATAAATATTTTGAGTAAAAACAGGTTTTTAGATTAAAAGAACATAAACCTTAATTTTCTAACTACTGTTGTAGCAAAAATCTAAACAAAATAGACAATGTGTTGTTTAATTTTTTTTTTTTTTAAAAATAGATAACATGTCATTCATCCCATGCACATATTAATACAAAAGAGAGGCGCCTCGTGAAATGGGTTAGCGGGTTGGCTTGGCTTGTCATGTCTAGTAATGTCTGATCCTTTTTTTCTCTAATTTTTTTATTTTAATTGATGTTTTTTTTTTAAAAAAATTAATTATATTTATATTAATATCTATTCTTTTTTTATTTTATTTAGAGAATCTCCTTTAAATAATAATGATTTTTTGGTTATGCATTTAGTTTTTAAAGAAGTTTTTCTAATTCATCTATAATTTTGTTTTTATTTTTTGTATAGATAAATTATGTTTTTAAAAATAACAAATATTGATATTTTTAATATATATAATCTTACATGTTATTTTTTTTCTTTTATTTTATTTAATCAATTTAATATATTTGTCTATTTTTATCATTATTTAATTAATTAACAAACATGATCAGGTAAATATTTTTTTTTCAAGATTAAATATTGTGATTTATATTTATCTCTTAGTTTTTCAATTTTTTTAATATCATTAATGATTATTTATTAGCTCATATAATTCTTAGTTTATTTAAATAATTATATCCATAAACTTTTTAATCAACTAAATTTTTTAAACAATAAAAAAAATAAAAAAAATTTACATATATAATTTTTTATAAAGAGTAAAAATAATTCACCCACGACAAAACCCATTTCATGTAGCTAGTCACACATCTAAAACGAGAGTCTCGTGGAAGCTTTTACTCCATCTTCTATCCATGCACAGATAATTAGTCAATGAATATGATGTCAACAAGTATATGTTGACTTTCATATTGTTAGAGCTGTCACCATAAAATACTTTCCATATTACTGCTGTAGCATAGTGAACCATGACATTATACATGAGTGGTGAATGATTTTAAATACATGTTTGTTTTTTGGAATTTATTTTTTAAATTTTCTTGTATTTATTTGTTATTAAAAAAGTTAGTTAATGAAAAACATTTTTTGATTAACGAAAAATATTTTCCAGACAAAGAAAAATTTGATTTGGTTTTCAAGAAAGTGTTTTTCCTTTTGACTGTGTTTGTTTTTCAAAAAGTGGTTTTCGGTAAACTACTTTCCAAAATTTCATGTGTTTTTTTGCCATTAGAAAAGTTAGTCAACGGAAAACACTTTCCAGTCAAAGAAAAATTTGGCTTGGTTTTCAGGAAAGTGTTTTCCTGGAAAATTTAGGCGAAAAACACTTTCCGGAAGTTGTGAAAAATTTAGAAATGTCATTATTTGTTGATTATATCAAATTTGATCATCAAACTTTTGATTGCTATATATAATTTGTTTTGAATATTTATTTTTCAATTCCATCTCTTAAAATTTAATTTTTATATTAATTTTGATCCTTATTTTTATAATTGCTATTTGCTTTTTCTTTATCATTTTTTTTATTGAAATTTTTTATCTATCAAGTTTAGTCCTCATTCTTTTGATTGTTACTTATTTTATTTGAAATAATTTATAAAATGTTAATTATTATTATTATTTTAATTTCTTCACCTTTTTTTTTAATTTTTTAGATTTGATCTCTATTATTTTGATTATTATTTATTTTATTTGAGATAATTTATAAAATTATATTTTTTTTCAATTTCATTCTCATTCAACCTTTTAATTTGTAAGATTTGTTCCTCATTATTTTAATAAACTTAAGAAAAATAAAATATTAATAAGTTATTTTCCAGCTCATTTTCCATGATATAACCAAACAAACACTAAAAAATATTTTCTAACTTATTTTTTATTATACTATTAAATATCAAAAAATACTTTTTTAAAATTTACTTTCTTCAAAATTTATATAAAAAAAATTATTTTCAGTAAACAAATAAGACCTAAGAGATTGGGTGCACGTTTGCCCCTTTTTATAATATTTTGAGTTGAATTCTTGCATGTAGTTATCAGTAAGATTTCTTAAATTTTTCCTAAATACAGCACCATGAAAGATAATATAGTCTTAGTCACTGTTTTAACACCTGGCATGTTAATCGGGGTGTCCAGCGTCTAGGCTGAGTTAAGTTTCAATTAAAAAAAAATTGATTTAATATAACTTGAAAAAAAATTTAGATTCATTCTTAACTTAATCTAAAAACAACTAAGTAATTTTTAAAAAATAATATTATTTTTATTTTTTTATAAAATAAAAAAATTAAATTCATCTAATTCTATTTGGATTAATCTACTTAATCTGTAATTCAAGACTTGTTACATGATATATATAAAAAATATTTTTTATTTAAAAATATATTAAAATATTATAGGGGTGTATGAGGTAATTAAAATGTTTTTTTATTTAAAAATATTAAAATAATATTTTTTAATTTATTTTTAAAATCAATTCATAATAATCTAAAAATTAATTTAAAATAAAAAAAACAAAACATTTATAAAACCAACCGCAGCGCCTGTAATACACAGAGAGGGGTTACGTGGTCGGACATGATGCCGCCACAGGGAATATGGTGAAACGATCTCAGAAAGATTCTTTACTTGTCTGGTTCGTGCACTTGAAAAATACCCAACCAATTTCTTAATCTGTGTCATTATGTCTTAATTAAAACATGTTT
>Ga0325410_1002057_pt1 | contig 22419 bp, 10 predicted proteins | sample PopdelMetagenome_16_FD_206182 | JGI IMG/M metagenome (GOLD analysis project Ga0325410, IMG submission 206182) | Populus deltoides microbial communities from Bellville, Georgia, United States - Xylem-PdIQD-R3 | ecosystem: Host-associated > Plants > Phyllosphere > Stem > Wood/Secondary xylem...
GATATTTTTCTTCAATTTAAGCCCTTCAAAATATGTGGACAGGTAACATTATAGCGACCCGTATTTACTTGAACAAGTACTCCTACAAACGTCCCATTGTATATGAATATATACTGGTTTTGTACTTTGCTTTGTCACGGATGGGTTAAATAAAAAAATACACATGCAAGTTTTTTCAATATATTTTTTTATATAAAAAATTCTTAATCACAAATAAAGTATTTATACTTGTATTTAATTTATTAAATCGACATTTGATCAAAAAATAACTAAGATTATGATATTTGATCTTTCAACACGAGTCATATTCTTAGTTTTGTTTAATAATTATGTTCCTTATAATGTTATTTTTATTTAATGAAACAACCATATGTGTTAATAAAAGATAAAAAAAATAATAGTAAATGAAAGTAACATGAATCAAACCATGAAATTCATCCATAAAATAACTTTATGTTGAATGACAAACGGAGAAAAAAAAAGCAATGAAAAAAATAGATCTAAGTCAACCCATGTAAATGTGTTAACCCTATAACCATAGACACATGATTAAGATAATCCTATAAAAAAAATTAAAAAACACAAAGACCAATTCCAAAAAAAATTAAATGTTGAATGATGAAATTAAAAAAAATATTAAAATATTTGATCTTGTAACACATGTCATGTATTAAGTTGTGTTTAATAACTATGTTTCTTAGAATATTTTTTTACTTAATTAAAGTATTATATGTGCCAATAAAGAATATAAAAAAAAGTAAAAAAAAAAAGCTGATTGAATCAAACTATAAAATTTAATTATAAAATAACCTAATATTGAATGATGAAACTGAAAAAAAATTAAAAAGAAAATAAGACCCTGATCAACCCGCCCGCGTTAACCCGCTAACCCTATGACTATAGGCACATGATTGGAATAACTCTATAGAAAGGAAAGTGAGAAAAAAAAGCATGAAGATCAATTTCTAAAAAATTAAATGTTGAAGGATGAAATTGAAAAAAAAATATTAAATATTAAAAACAAAAAAATCAAATGAGAAAAATATTAACCTTCAAAACTCGTAATCGTGATCATGAGGTCGAGATTTACTGCGTAGAAAGCAAACAAAAAACAATTCTTAATAAAAAAAATCTCGAGGTATGAAATTGAAGACAAAATAATTCTATAAAAAATTAACAAAAAAAAATTCAATCAAGGTTAACTTGGTAGCTTGGCAACCATGAGCAAATGATTGGAATAACCTTATTGAAAGGAAAGTGAGGGAAAAAAAAAGCACAAAGACCAACTCTAAAAATAAATAAATGATGAAAGATGAAACTAAAAAAATAAAAAAAAAAAGATGTAAAAAACAAAACTAAAGTCAACCAATGTTAACCTTTAAAATTCATGATCGTGATTATAAGATTAGGACTGACAACGTAGAAGGCAAACTCAAAAAAAAAACAGAAAAATTCTAAAACAAATTAGGCATGAAACTGTAATTTTTAAAAAAAAAACAACAAAAAAGTAAATCAATTCGGGTTAAACTACCAACCCCACAACCATGGGCATAAGATTTGGATAATCTCATAGAAAGAAAAGCAGGGGGAAAAAGGAGCACGGAGATCAATTCTATAAAAATTAAATATTTAAGGATAAAATTAAAAAAAGTTAATCAAAAGAAGATAAAAAAAATATAAATAACAATTAAAAGAATAAAGACTAAATTGAATATAAAATATAAATAGTAGGGCACTCCTATACTTTGGCTAACCATTTCTTCTTTTTATTAATATTTTATATTTGTAAAAGATCAAATTGCTTTTATATTAACTTGATTATATTAAAAAACAAAAATAAAAAGACGGAAAAGCCCCTTGTAAGGAGGTTTTTTTTTGTTGCTTCCCATGGTAATTTAGCTTAGAAAATGAAAATGACTAAAAGACTGCTACACCAAGTTAATGTTTTTTCTTATAAGGCTAATTAATTCATTGCATTGTTAATAATGGAAATCAAAATTTATTTTTGCCCCTTATCAATTTGCCAATGACTAATGTATCCCTATGCAAATATCGAATAATCACTTAATTTTTAGGTTAATGGCTTTTTAAAGGGCCAAAATAGAGAAAATATTGTTCATTTCCACAATCCGCTACCCATATAATTTAGTTTATGTTAATATATACAAAATTTAGTTCATTGTCATAGTGCTTTCCCCCTTGTAATTTCTTCTAATTGGCCAATAAATGATACCTTTTATTTGTTTTATTCTAATCATAGAAAATCTTTTTTCATGCTTAGGTTTTTTAGCTAAGAGTTATCAATTTGTTTAGAAATATTAGGTTATTTCTCGCACTCCATTATGAGTTAGACGAAAAAATTTCCAAACTTAACAAAATAATATCAAGACCACATAAAACTTTTTCATATTATCATTAAATTCAGTATAACAAATCAAATTTAAAAACTCTCAATCCAACTTTTTATTTAGCTTTTTTTTAAAAAAAATAAAAAACAACATCAAGCAATGTGAAATTTTAGGAATGAGCTTTTTGGGTTGAAAATCCATATTACAACCCAAAAAAACCCACCCCCTTAAATTTCAACCCACCAAAAATCACTTAATAAACAACATACAAACTACCCTAAATCATCCAACAACCCTAAAATATCCTAAAATTGCCTAATAAAACCAAGATCATGTAAATCAAGAAAATCAAAACGGAACTCGGTTTCCTTCTTGAGGCATGGTTATAGAAAAAACCCATAACAATCGAACTTCTTTCATCAAATGAAACCTTTTGACACAAGAATAATGAGTTAGTCACTGAAAAGTGGACAAACTAATCTCCTTCTCTCTCTTTACTGTTTTCATACGAGTTTCTTTGTTCTCTTTCTAACTCAAAGATTAAAAATGAAAAAAATTAACTTTTAGACCAAAATAAAAATTGTCGTTAATATATGGTTAACTGTATATTTTCTTTATATTTTACATTTTAGTTCCCTATTTTTCGATTTTGTATTATTACTATAATTTCTTCTAATTAGGCTATAGAAGCATTTAATTGAAAGAAAGAAAAAACTCAAAAATGAAAAAAAAAACAATTATTTCACTATTCATATAAATAATGAAAACAACTCCATCTGTTTTAGTTGTTTTGTTAACTTGTTATGTCATTCATTTATTTTGACAAAGAGAAAAGGACAAGTAATTATGAAAAAAATAATTTAACATTATAGCGATAGTTGTTAATGAAAAGAAGAGAGAGAGAGAGTGAGAGAGAGAGAGAGAGAGATTTACATACAAGTAAGACAAAAACTGGCTATGGTAGCTTGCCATGAAAAAAAAAAAACAAAAAAGAGATTAGTGTTGTTTTGATCAAGTTTTTTTTTAAATTTAGTTTAACCTAATATTATACTAACAATAATTACTAAAAATATTGAAATGTGTGCTTACATGGTACAAAACATATTTATTTGGAAAATAAGATTAAAACTACCCTATTTCATAAATAAAGTTTTAAAAAGGTCTTATTGTGAAAAAAATACTCTAAATTAAAATACTTTGAGGTAATACTTATCTTTTGAGTTTTTTTCCTATACGAGAATATTTCGAAACCTAAATTCACTAAATAGTGTACTTTTAAACTTATTTATTGTAATACAATACTTTTTACAACGTATGTATCAAACACAATTAATTATTTCCCAACAATGTTAGATTTCAATATTCTTTTCTTTTTCACATTTCATTTCTTTACTAAAACAACTTTAACATTTTCTTTATGGTATAGTTTCACCAATTGACTCAGGTTTCTCAATTCTTTTTACCAATATATACCTAAATTTTTAAGTTTTTCTTTTCAATAATACAATTTATTAAGAGTTGTAGGATTTGTAATGATTAATAAAATTATATTATTTAACATTTTCAGTAACACTTGAAATTTTTATTTTTCTTCTATTCCTATAATGAAAAGGTGTTAGTTGTAGTTTGATAAAAGATGAGTTGTTCTCTTAGTAACTTTTCATATCTTATTATACCAAGTGTAGTATAGTATTATACTCTTAATGAAAGATCACTTATATGAGTGAGAAATGTAATCATTTCTTTGAGAATTAAAAAAAAATAGATTAACTAAAGCATTCATGAAACCAGAAGTTGTTTATAGCTAAAATGAACACAATTATGATGATCAAATAAATTTAAGGAGAGAACTATATGAGTACTATTGTTTTAATTTACATAAAAATATTAATAGTCCAACACATTATATTCATTATTTAGTTGTGCAAATCCAATAGTATTTCACTAAGAAAATTTCAAAGACAAAAGCTACCCTTGCTAATATAATGATCCACCAAATTATTATCTCTCTACGAATCTTTTACCTTTTTGGACCGATTAGATAATTTTCATTCATGTGGAGGATTATTAGAAATTTATTTTTTTAAAATAGTTAATAGGCACATTTGAGACCTGAATAAAAATGGAGTCCACTTATTTTTATTTTATGGTTAAAACCTTATTAAAAATTATTTTAAAAACATACATTTTTACTTAGAAATAAAACTGTTTTAGAAAATAAAATGTTATTATTCAGACTATTCATTCATGTGCTAGCTATTGGATAGTAAAATAATTCTTTATGGGATAAAGAATTATTTCATAACAAACTCAAACCCAAGTCTAAAATAGCTAGCAAAAAATATTTTTTTATAATCCAAAAAATTATTTTACAAGAAATCTAAAACCATGCCTATGCATGCCCATGTTGAATTAAGTGAGCGCAAATGTATGGTTTAAGTCCAAAGTCTTTTTTGTTTAGGCTTATTTTCTTACTCTTCAACTTCCTTCTATTAAACTATAAGTAAATCTCGTATTTTTTCAATGTGGGATTAAAGGTTTTTCGTTTCATAAAAATATGCTAATCAGGGGTTCTTTGAAATCAATTTCTCATTCATCTACCATTTTTTTTTAATTATGTTAATATTTCATTTCAAAGAACTTTTATTGGAAAGTAATTTTCAATAAGTATAAAAATACTTGTACTCCATTTTTATTTAGGTCTCAAATGTGTCTATCAACCATTTTTTAAAAATAAATTTCTAACAATCCCCTACATGAATGCAAATTATCTAACCGGTCCAAAAAGATCAAAGATTTGTCGAGAGATAATGATTTGGTGGATCATTATACTAGCATGGGTAGCTTTTATCTTTGAATTTTTCTTAGTGAAATACTATTGAATTTACACAATAAAATAATGAATATGATGTGTTGAACTATTAATATTTTTATGTAAATTAAAACAATAGTCCTCAACTTCTTGTCCCAAGGTAACCTTGTCTAAGTCAGTAAAATTTGGCAATGTTACACCTAACTTTGGATTGATGATGAGAAAGTTGCAGGCCACCAAATTAATCATGGTTTGATTCTAGTTGAAAAATAACACCCCCATTACAAGATCTATGATTTTTTTGGCTTCAATAAACTTCCATTTGCCATGATTAATCCATGGAAAGTGCACCCATAATTAACCAATTTCAGTCAAAAGTTCAATTGTGAAGTTCCTAATTTTTTCTAGAAGCTCTAAGAGTTTGTTAGACATTTAAGGAGTAGGAAAATAAAAGAAGAAGAAGAGAGAAGAATCGTCTCCTAACATATCAAAGGCAAAAACAAAAGGAAAAAAATATCATAGCAAACTTGCCTTTAAAGATTATAAAAGGAAAAAATATCTAGTTTAGAAAAACACATTCAAACCCACAAATGATTTCACAACAACTTGCCTTTAAAGGTTATAAAAGGAGAAGAAATCACATAGCAAAAAAAGAAAGAGAGGATTTTGAAGAGAGAAAAACTACAAAAAAAGAAGAAACTTTAAGAAAGAAACCGATTCAATAGTAAAAAAAAGAGAAAATAAAAGGATAAAAAGGATACTATATAGAAAGAGGTCAAAAGCTCTTATAAAAAGCCATTAGAATTTACTCAAACCAAGTATATAAAAAAGACAGAAACCAATCACAATCATCATTTGAGGGTAAGTTATTCAACTTGATGGAAAAGCATAACTTATTGAAAATACCCCTCCCCACTGCATTTCAAGCTTTGATTCTTTCATTCAAGTATTGTTCATGATGTTTGTGATATGATTCAACTATGTTTTGTTTTGTTTTTAGTATTTATTTTCAATTTTCTTTAAATAAAAGTTTGTGACATGATTGGTTGTTTTGTTGTTAATCAATTGTTTTTATGATGTTTAATGATTGATTAATGACATGTTTTTTATGATTTAATACTTGTTTTTAAAGCATAGACATCATATTTATAGTTTGATGGTTATTTGCAAAAATAGGACATATAGAAATGTTTGTCTATTCTAAAAGTTTTTGTTCAGTTTTAAGAGTTTATACAAGTCATTTTGATGTTGCTTGTGATGTTAAATGAGCTTTTAGATTGATAAAATCAATAAAAAACATATTTGAATGTTGACAGTAGGTTATAGACTTTGACTTATGTGTCTTACATGTTTTTTTGTTGCTTCTAGAGGTTTAAGTATGTAGATATGTTTGTATGTGGCTCACATGAATAGGCTTTATTCCTTTATTTTGGGTTTGGATGTTTTTTTCTAGGTTTAAGCTTTCATAGGCATTTTGGGTTGGTGTTCTTCAAATGAACTTTGCTTTAGGTCGTTGATTTTGGTGTCAATTTGTTCGATTGATGGTTTTATATATGCATGCATGCTCATTGGTCTTTAATCTAAGGCTTTTACAACTTAAAAGCATCGATTTAATGGCTTTTGATTTTCATTTTCATCATTTCTTTTTAGCATAAAAATAAAATAATTAGGGCTTTCAATTGATTATTGGAATGATATAACCCTAAAATCTTACTTGAATGTTGATTTCTCATATATTTGTGCCATCATTTGATATAATATGCTTTATTTTCGAAGTCACGTTTCTAGGTTTTATCTTCGTGTTTTTATGTTCCGTCAGATTCAAGCTAAAGTTTCATTTGATCTTTAAATTTTTGTGGATGTTTCTAGGCTTTTTATGGGTTTGGGCCTTTAGTCTAGGAAGCCCAGCTCATGTGGTTAGGTTGAGTCCATTCTCCATAAGGCTGCGTTTGGCAAGATCATTTTTTATCAAGAAACAAAAATGTTTTTTTATGTTCTTAAGGTGTGTTTTCCAAACACGACTTTAAGATATTTTTTAAGCTTCTAATTTTTTGTTAAGAGCGTGTTTGGTAAACACACCTTACTGATTTTCCAACTATCTTTATTTTCTTAATTTTTGTGCTTTCGTCAAACAAACCCCCAAAAATTCAAAGACCGTTTTTAAATTATTTATGGGTCCCTTTCATATTTTTCTAACCATTTCACTTAATATCAGGGTTATAGACTTATATTGTAAGATACTGATATGATATTAAATATACTTGCTTTACAACAAAATTTCAGAAAAAATTAAAATCCATGTTTTGAAAAATAAATAAAAAATCCAGTTTTATCTATGTGCATATGGCCATGTCTCTCAAAAATAAATTAAAAAAAATCATATTTTCATAAATAAAAAAACACATGACATGATTTAGCATCCTTAAATATAAAAATTCAAGAAAAATAGTTTTCTTGATATCTCTACATGTATTTTTGGATTTACTAACGTGTTGATAAGATAAAGGTCTCCTTATCGATGAAGAGTTTCTTAAACCATAGACAAACCAACAATTAAAAAACACAACAATAACTTAGTTTATATTAGACAAATAAATGATACAGATTACCTTAGGTAAAGTGTACTAGAGGTGATATATCCAGACTTTGAGACCAGTTAGGGTTCTAAGTGACCAAAATATTAGATGACAACTTTATTTTTTTTAATGATAAATGATAAGAATTACTTGTTCTTTCCATCTATCACCACAAACATCCCACCCTGGGAGGACGATCGTCGTAATGTTGTACACGTGTTACAATTATCATAAGCAATTTCAATATTTTGATCTAATAAAAATTCATATTTTCTCTATAAATAAAAAATATAAACTTTATTTATTTGAAAATGATATATACTTTCTTTAAATTGAAAATTAATAGTTAAATTATCACCAAAACATGATAATTAAACCTAGCCAAGGACTGATGCATGAGTTTTTTTTTTTAAGTGTAGACATATATTAATGGACATATTAATTCAATCCTTGGATGAGGCTGAAATTTTTCTATAAGATTTTAAAGACTCTGTTTCTTATAGAATTAAAATTCCATAGTCTTTTGAGGTTGGGAAGCCTTCAAATAAGGCCTAGATGTTACAATTCGATATTTTTCATATTTTCCTAGTTGATATAATATTTGTTTTCTATTTGGTTTAAAATTATTTTATTATTTTTCAACTTTGTTTAGGATGTTTTTTTTTCTAGTATATAAATAGCCTAAAAGACCTATAATATTGAGTTTTGGTTACAGAAAATATTGAGCAATAAAATTTGAATTAGGATTTTATGGTTGTGACCCTATTCAGTAGATTTATGGTTTGCTTGTGGTTACCGTCTTTCTTGTGTTGTTTTTATTTGTATGAGTTGGTATCAAAACTCAACGATTCTTGACAATTAGTTGCTATGTGTGTTTTGAATAATCATGATTGAAAGAGGTCATATAATTGGACATGTTCGTGTAGGAATGGATAAGAAGGTTCTCCCTTGAAAAAAAATATCCAGTAATCGATGATATAACATATATAAATAATGATTGTAGAATTGACCCATCAATTGGAGGAGGTGAGGAGCCTAAGGAATCATAAAGAGAGTGATCATGGACCTATGTCTAGCTTTGAAAACCCGTTCAAATACAAGAGCAAAGGAGATGATGTCTCAATTAGGATGAGTATCATAGAGATTTAAGATTTTGGATAAAACTGCCTAATGTAAAAAAAAAGGATTATTTTTTTAAAAAAATTTGAACAAGGTAAAGAGGATTTCTTAGTAAAAAAAAGTTATAAAATAAATGAGGGTGAAGCTAATTCTTATAAGATGAAAGGGGGAAAACTTTTGCTTGGTGGAAACAAATAAAAAGTTCTTAGGAAAGATAAGGCAAATAGAGGATTAGTGATTGAGAAAAGATAAAGAAGAAGGAGATGAATAAACACTTTTTTCCTTTCAAATACACTTAGACTTTGTAACAACAATTCCATATATTATGTTAACGTAGGATAATTGTTGATGAATACAATGATGATTTCTACAACTAGTGATTAGGAATGATTTTCCAGAAATGAAAGAGCAATTAATTGTCAAGTACTTAAGTGGATTACAATAGTCCATCTAAGACATGCTGTTTTTGTAATATTTATGGACAGTTTTAGAAGCCTATCAAAGAGCTTTGACTATGAAAAGTAGCAACTTACCGAGAAAGGAAAGGTTGATAAGGTAATTAACAAAGGTGACTTTTGATCTAACTAGATTAATAGAGGGTTATGCTTAAAAGAATATAAAATGACCATTCAATTTGAATCTGTAGCTAAATAAATCTTAGGTTAGGATTCTGATTCTTGTTTTAGGTTTTGATGTTTTAGATATGGTGAGTTAAGGAATCGAACTTCTAAGCACCACAAGCTAAAGAGTCAAATGTGTAAAAAATATGTTGGTAGAAGAATATGATGAGAAGGTTTGTTATAGTGTTTTTAGTGATTTAAATTATAATGAAGGGGTTTTATAAAGTGATTGTGGTGCTACCTTAGTCATCTAAAAAAGCTCATTTGCTCACGAGGATGATTTAAATGAGGATTGGTTACATACCAGTCTTTTTAATTCAACATGTACCATCAAAGACAAGGTATGTAATCTGATTATTGACAATGATATCTGTGAGACTATGGTATCGGTTGAGGCAGTAAAGAAGTTGCAACTCTATAAAAAAAAACATTGCAGGCCTTACAAATTAACTTGACTGAATCGAGATAATAAGATAATCATAGACAAACAATATCTCATTTTGTTTTCTTTAGGCAAGAGATATTTTGATAGGTGTGATGTGGTTTTTATAAATATGATAAGTGTTGAATTTGTGCAAATTTTACTCTTAAAACTAATTATTTATAGTATAGAAAGTAAAGATATTGTCCCACAAAGATACAAGTATTAGAACTTAATTACTTAATCATGACAAGCTATTTAAGTTTAAATTAAACCAAACCAAGTAAATATGAAAATTTTAAATCCAAACACACATCAAATCTAGAAGATAACTAAAATTAAGGTTTTGTTTATTATCTAAACTAACAAAAACAACTTAGAAAGCTAAAAAAAAAAAATCAATTGTGAAAAATAAAAGACAAATTAGCAGAATTTGAAAAATAAAAAGAAAATTATTTTTAATAAGAAGTATTCCTCAAGGATAATTAAACATCAATAATTGAATTTAAATATGTTTTCTAATCTAATTTTCGATAATAAATAAATCAATAATGAAAAATAACAAGTTTTTTTTACATATCTTAACTCTTTAGTTAATCTAGCATTCATGCATTAATTAACCCTATCACATAATAACCTTTATTAAAAATGCAAGATTAAATTACATGATAACATTAAGATTAAAATTTGTGCAATTAATTTATGATAATTAAACATGCATGGGTAGTTAATTTAATCAATACTTATATTTTCCAAGCAACAAATAATCAAATATGGGTTTAAAAATTAGATACTCCTGTTTTTTAAGATAATTACTCATGTATCCGACATAAACTAATCAATAGCAATAGATTTAAAACCACAAACATATGTTGCACCTCATATAGATTTCCAGTCATTAAGCATTAAATTTAATCATGAAAAAAGCAAGATATTCATGTATTACAATAAAATATAGATTAATTTTAAAAACAAATCCTCACGATAATTTAAAATCCAAAAGTACTAACCTTTTAAAATTGAAAACTAAACTTATCATATATTTAGAAAAAGGAAAAAAAAATTAAAAATAAAAATAATTAAATCTCTCATTTTCTTCTCCTATGCTCTCATTATTTTTTGAGAAGTTAGATGGTAATATGAATTGATAAGGTGGAGAAGTTTTCTAGTTAATAACTATTTTCTAATCATATTACTTTAAGGTTTACTTACATTAATCTAATTTTAATGACTTGTGCATTGAATTTGATCTTTTAAAGAGCTTTTTATGCTGATGTGGGACCCTTTTCATGTCATCATCAAAACATGAAAAGATAGCTTGTACTAATGCTAATCTACTGGTAGATATCATATATGATTTTAAAGATGTCATTATCTCTTATATAGATGAGTTATTGGGCCTAACATATATGAATGTAAAACTTAAGATGTTTAGTTTTTATCCCAACTTGAATTACAAGACAATTCCATATATAATGTTACATATGGTCTAAAGATTACACAATGGTCTAGTTTGACAGATTTTTCCTGACCAATCCTAATCCACTAAGATTTTTTTGTTCAAGTTGGATTTCTAATGCAATTAGGACCTACACTTCTTAGCTTCAATGACTTCTCCCAATATACTTTTTCTAGTCTTCTACATAAGATTATGCTAAAATTACTTTATTTAGCTTCTTTTTACACTTTGTGTCTTCATAGCACTGTTAAGTATAAAACAAGTTAAACTATTGTAAGATATAAGACATGTATAAAAGACTAAAAATAAGGTACTAAGAAAATAGAATAATATAAGTGTATCAGAATGTTTGTCAACTAGTATTAGGCAGGCAATGCTAATTTGACAAGAATGTCTTTCATGATGGGTGACATAACACGTATACTTTCAACATAAAGCAAAATCATATAATATTGACACTTAGGAGAGAAAGGCAGTTGTTGAGAGAAAGGGTAAAAATTTATTGTTTTTATCTTAGTTTATGGAGGAAAAAAAAAGCAAGAGAAGAAGAAAATTATGGAGAATTAGAATGGTGCAAGAAAGAGTATAGTTTGAAATTTGTCATTGATGACTAATCATATTTTGTAAAAATTAAAAGTGTTTTCAAAATTATTCTTGGCTTACTTTATTTGAGTTGGATAATTATATAGTGTTAACACAACAAATGTCAATGGAGTGAAGGGGAACTAACACTACTTTTAAAGATAAACAATAATAAAATCATAAGAGGATAAATGGACAAAACTCGAGGAAAAATATTTTCAAACCTAGGGTCAGAATGAAAGTTTTCTAGGAGATTCTAGATGATCTATTTCCTATAGAGTTAAAATCTCATAGGCATCTGAGATCAGGAAGGCCTTTAAATAAGGCCCATAAGTTACCATGAAGGCCTCTAAATAAGGCCCACAAGTTACCATTTGGAATTTGTCATATTTTTCTACTGTGTTTAAGATTCTTCTTTCTATTTAGTTTTTATTTTATTATTTTTTTTATCTATATTTAGGATGTTTTTTCTAGTATGTAAATAGCCTAGAAGATATGTAATATTAAATTTTTATTAGACAAATAATGAGTAATAAAATTTTAAATTAGGATTTTATGGTGATGACCCTATTCAAGTAGTTATTTATGCTTTTGTCTTTTTGTTTTTTGTTTCCATATGCATTAGATGATGATAAAAAGGATTGCGGTGGGGTTTTTGTCCACCCGTTCGCACTAAAATATCCAACTCCATTACTTTCATTTGCATCTGATATAGTCAGGTAAAGAAATATCTCAATTTAGGAGGTAACCGGGTATTTGACTAAATGTTTTTTTTCTTTAAATCGATTTAAAAAAAATAAAACCAAAGATTAAAAAATTTTACATCTTTATCCACGAATCATGAAACTATAAAATAGAGTGTAAACTTCAAATTTATGTATAAAATCATAAAAAAAAACCCTTAGTGACTCATAGGATAAAAACTCATAAATAAAATTAAAAAATAAAATCACAATTCTATAAAGTAGAAATAAAATTATGGGCAATGGTTAAGCCCTAACACTAGTTAAACCGAGTTTAATCTTACTCTTGATTTTACTTTGAACAATCACATAAAATACTCCTAATGGATTACGGTATTCCATTTAGGAATTGTTGTGATTACAATATTTATGGACATTTTTAGCAGCTTATCAGAGGCCTTTGATTATGGAGTAGTAGCAGATTACTAAGAGAATATAAGTTGATAAGATAACTAATAGAGGTGACTTTCAGTCTAACCAAAATAATAGAGGGTTGTGTGCTAGAGAATAAAAAATATCCATTCAATCTGAACTGATAGCTAAACAAACCAAGGTTAGGGTTCTGGTTCTAAATTTTGGTGTTTTAGATGTAGTGAGTTAGGACATTAAATTTCTGAGTTTCATAAACTAGAGAGTCTTTTGTGTAAAAACCTATTGCTAGAAGAACATAATGAGAAAGTAAGTTATATTTTTTTATGATTCAGATGGTAGTAAGTAGGTTTTGCAAGGTGATTGTGGTGCCACTTTAGTCATCTAAAAAAGCTTTCTTTCTCCCAAAAGTGATTTAGGTAAGGATTGGCTACACATTAGTTTCTTTTATTCAACGTGTACCATTAAGAATAGGATTTGTAATTTGATCATCGACATTGATAGATATGAGAATATGGTGTCGGTTGAGACAATAAAAAGTTGCAACTCAACATAGAAAAACATCCTAGGCTTTACAAACTGAATATACTAAACTAAGACGATAAGGTAATCATGGACAAACAATGTTGTATTTTGTTTTCTATAGGCAAGAGATATTTTGATAGTGTTTAATGTGAAGCGGTTTCTATAGATGCGTGCCATCTACTATTAGGCAGGTCATGGTAATATGATAAGAATTTCATACATGATGGGCAACATAACACATATACTCTCAATAAAAAGGAAAAGCATACAATGTCAGCACCTAGGAGAGAAAAGTAGTTATTAAGAGCAATGCTAATTTTTTTTTTATCTTAATTTATAAAGAAAGAAGAAAAGGAATAAAAGAGTGAGATTATGGAGAATCCATATGGTGTGAGAAAAAGCAGGTATGGAATAAGTCATTGACTACTAGTAATAGCTTTGTAAGAACTGGGAGAGTTTTGTAAGAGCTGAGAGTGTTTTGGGAATTGATTCTTAATCTACTTTATCTAAGTCAGTTAACTATATAGTACGAGTACACTAGATGCCAACGTAATGCACGAGAACTAACACCACTACTAATGGTCGACAGTAGGGGGAGCATAGACAAATAGGACAGAACTCGAGGATAAATTCTTTCCAACCCAAAAAGACTAATGCAATAGATTGTTTTCCCTAACATACAGCCTTAAGTTAACAAGAATAAATTTTGATCTGATCATTGCATCAGACTAAAAGTTTTCTAAGAGTCTCTGGAGGCTTTATTTTCTATAGGGTTAAAATTTTATAGCCATCTAAGATCGGGGAGGCCTTCAAATAAGGCTCAAAAGTCACCATTTAGGATTTGTCATATGTTCCTAATTCATTTAACATTCTTTTTTTTATTCGGTTTAAAACTATTTTAATTTATTTTTATCTTTATTTAAGATGTTTTTCTTAGTGTATAAGTAACATAAAAGGAATGTAATATTGAATTTTCATTAAAAAAATAACGAGTAATAATATTTCAAATAAAACTATTATGGCGGTGACCTTATCCAGTAGAATTTTGCATTATTTATACTTGTTGTTATTCTTGTGTTGTTTTCATCTACATTATATTATAATAAATGAGATTGAAGTGGTGGGGTTTTTACCACTCTGTGCCAAAATATCTAACTATTACTTGTATTTGCCTTCGATCTAGTCAATTTAAGAAATTTCTCAATTTAATAGTATCTAGGTAATTGACTAATTGTTTTTCTTGAAATCGATTTTAAAAAAATAAAACCAAAAACTAAAAGAATTATATCTCCATCCATAAATCATGAAACTATAAAATAGAGTACAAACTTCAAATCCATGTACAAAATCATAACATGCTTAATCAATCATAGAATTAAAATTCAAAAATTACATTAAGAAATAAAATTACAATTCTACAAAATAAAAATAAGGTTAAAAAATTATAGGGTTGCTGGGTGGGTGTTGAACCATGAACCGATTAAATAAGGATGAATTTTATTTATTTTTTAATTTGACTTCAATCAAATTAAATAAAATATATTGCCATCCCTACTTACTTTGTTCATGTAGTTTAATTAAAACCTATAAAAAGCTATCAAAGTTATACAATGTTTTTATTTATTTATATAAAATCACTAATCAAATTATTAATTTCGATTATTTAATTAATATGTTTTACTTTACAATGTTTCAATACTATTAACTTTCGTTATTTAATTTCATGTGTTTCAAAAAAGTACGTAAAAAAACTCCTAAAAACGATGCTTTTTGTGCATAAATATTTACTATATTAGTATTAATTCGGCTCTCTCAAAAGAAATTTTCTAGTTCCACTAGTTATCAAAAGGGTATTTCAAACCTCAATGGAATGGAGGTAACGAGAAGCAGAGGAATAAAGAGTTCTTTCTCGTCAAAAGACTGGAAAGTTATAAAAATAAAATAAAAAATAAAAAATAAATTCGGATTGGATAGGATAGGGCCTAGCTCACGAATTAGTGTAAAAGGCCAGTTTTTATTAGTAGCAAGGCTGCTGCTGCTCTGCGGAAATGGTCCAAGTTGGGTCCAACATGGAATAAGGTTCGAAATGGACCGCGTTTCATGATTTTGCCCAACAAATCAAGAGCTAATCTTTGTTATTTATATAGTTAAGCACAAATTATCTAGGAGTATTAAAATCTTTTTGCTAATTTTTTCTTATTAAGTAACATAACATAAGGAAAGAATTTAAAATTATGAAATATAAAATTACTATATTTAATTGGGATAATTATAATTATAAAATTGAATAATTAATGAAGCACAAATTGGGTGATGCCACGTCACTTAGTTAAAAATTATAGTAAGAACATCAAGCAGCTCAAGCATTATCCAATCTATATATAATACAATAATAAAAAAAAAGACTTGCTAGTAGTAAGAATGAGGGTATAAGGAGTTAATTAAAATTTTAAATATTATAGGATATGAATTACTTTTAAAGCGTGTGTTCTAAATTTCAAAGGGTTAAAATGATTATTCAGAGAAATGAGATTAATCAAATTTCAAAGAAATTAAATTAATTAATAGTAATAGCTTATGAATTAACTTTCAGTGAGAATTAATTAGAGAATAGGAATTGAAATAAATAATTATATGGGAGACAATTTTGTGATATTCAAGAAGATATTACGTTTCAAAAGTGTCTTTATTATTGAGTTTAATATTTTATATTTATCAAAAAAATCTATCTCGTGAAAAAAAGGCTTAAACACAAGATTTTTTTAATATTCAAAATTAACTACAATTATTAGCAGTCCTGAGTCACTCTTCATCAATAGAGATTCCATTGGAATCCACGAAACCCTCAAAAATTCAAAGATCTTAAACTAGTTATTTCATATAAATTTTAAAATTTTATAAATAATATTTAAATAAAAAGGTTTCATTTTAATTTGTAATGTACATCTTTAAAATATATTTTTTTTATATGGGCAAGTGAATTTTGTATATGTGCAAGTGATCTTAACATATCAATATAAGGTGTTTGGAAGTGTGATAGTCGTTGCTTTTCAAAATACTTTTCACTTTTAAATATATTAAAATAATTTTTTTATTTAAAAATATTTTTTGACATTTGCACATCAAAATGATCTGAAAACACACAAAAAAATTGAAGCAAAATTTTTTTTTAATTTTTTCAAAAGCGCTTTTAAAACACAAAAACAAATATATACGAGCGATAGCTAGGGCTACGCTATCAGCAATATTCTTTAAACATAGCACTTGCCACAAACCTTCCCATAAATTATCATTTTGTTTTATAAAAAAATTAGTACAGGAAGTTCAAAATTTTGGCAAAATAATAATATTTGAAAAAGATTTGATAAAATAACATACTTTCATCTTGTCGCGTTTTTGAAACGTGATTGTACTTAATATCACTATCCCTAATTGCAACAAAATAGTTTTCGTGCTTTATAATAGCAACTTTTAAACACGTCATGTTTCTGAAGTGTGACATGTCGTGAAATCTAAATGCCTCCCTAGATCAAAGAACATAAAGACGCGCTAGCTCGTTCTCTCTCTCTCTCCAAACTGATGTCCTCAACCATTATATCTCTAAAAAACTCACCAAATACTTGTTTTTTTTCCTTTAAAACACAAAAAAACTTGAACTCATCTTAGTATCTAAGCATCCTTAAATGTCTTTCTGTTCAAAATCAACTGTTGCCGTTTCTATCGTCACCGATGTAGCCCTTTTTCTTATTCTACAAGCAAGGTAAACAAACTACATTGCTATGAATTTGTGTTTGGTTTAGTTGAAATGAAATAATTGTTTAAGTTGAATTTATGATTTATTGAATTAATGATAAATTAGTTATGAATACCATCACATAGGGTTAATTTGATATAGTTGAACATGAAAATAAGTTAAATTAATTATACATTAATTATTTATATTAATTATATGTTGTATTTAATTTTGGATAAGTTATCGAATTAATAATTTTGTGTAAATTGTTGGAATCAACTAATAATATAATTAACTATGCTTGATGATTTTATGCAATAGAGCATGAATATGGTAGGATTGTGATGAATTACAAGTTGCATTGGATTGTTTATAAGTTGATGAATTTGGTATTTTCTTTGAAGTATTTTAATTTGCTATGAATTTGAATTTGATTTAATGCAATTAAGCATTAAAATATCAATTAGATTTGGTATCATAAATTATGTTTAATTTTGGTCAAGTTTTATTTTGCATTAAATTTTGAGAATTTGATTGAATTTGGTATAAATTCTGCCAATTAGGGTTGAGGTAATATAATTTAGTTAAAATTACATTCAATTTACCAAAATTCAATTTTTTTAGAATGTCTTATAACATATATATGTTATATCATTATGGTGACACTATTGTTCCTGATATGAACAGTAATATCACATGCAATGGTGAGAGCATTTTGTTATTTAATGTTAATATAGGCATGTCATATGTAGAAATAAAAAATAATAATTTATCATGGATTTAGGTGGAATTATAATAATATTGATGTTGAAATAATTTAAAGGTGTCAAATTGGAGAATGACAGTATTATCTTATACCAGTTGTCTGTGATAACATATGGGTCTAACTTAGAGGTTGGACATACATTCAACAATAAAAATGAATTAGTTAATGCAGTTAAATGGTGACACATTGCACATTCAGTTGAATACTGAGTCCAATGGTTAAACTCTATATTTGTTCATTTATAATATGTAAAAGAACCTGAATGCAATTGGTATTTTCATAGAGGATATCATAAAAGATCAAATTCATTTAAGATAGCAAAGTTAAAAGGGTCATACACATGTGTTTCGACCTTTTTAAAAATCTTTTATTATTAATGTTATATCAACCATTATTATGAGTAATCTTTCAATGATAGTTGTAAGCATATAAGATAAAATAAAATTGCATTACAAGTATAAAATATCATATGACAAAGCATAGATTGCAAAATATAAGGTGTTTGAGCATTTTTTTTTGTTCACATAAAGAGTCTTTTAAAAAATTACCTAGGTTGTTGTTGGTAATAAAGGAATCAAATCCTAGAATAATTGTTGATTAGATGCATAAAGAAAATCTTAATGATAGTATAGTGGTTTTTGAGAGAGTTTTTTAGTCATTTGAACTTAGTATTAAAGGTTTCAAGTAATGTAGACCACTTATCAGTGTTGATGACACACATTTATATAGGTGATATGATAGGAAGTTATTGATTGCAGTTGCTTTGATGCATATAATGTGATATTTCCTTTGGTTTTCAATTGTTGATGAAGAAAATAATTTTAATTGGAGATGATTTTTGCTTTGCTTATAGAGATACATTACTAGTGATATAGCATGTATATGTATAAAATCATATAGACATTCATAAATAAAGAATGTAGTAACATAAATTTGGTGTGAACCTATAGGATACCATTGGTATTGTGCCCGATATTCTTGTAGTAACTTTAATCATAAACTCAAAGACCTAGCTACAAAAATTTTTTTTTTTTTTGATAAGGATGTGTTATGAATCTTCAAGGCACAAGTTTGATTTTTGGTATGAAAAAATGTTTGAGTTGGACCGAATATATTAAGAATGACTTGAACGGGAATCAAAAGAAAAATGAGCTTTATGTTATAATGGTGATCACCGATATGATAATATGATAACTAATCTTTTAAAATCATTTAATCATATTTTGAAAGGTGCTCGTGCAATGCCTATTTTAATTCTAGTTCAATTAATATTTTACAGGTGTAATAGTTATTAGGTCCAGTAGAGATGTGAAGCTAATGATTTTATTCAACGCGCAATAATTTGGATTTAAATATGTTGTCTATCTAATCTAATTTATTTTGATTTTAGAGATCATATTATAATCTTGTTTTAAATAATTCAAATTGAATTGATAATGAACAGGGATAAATCAAGAGATCATATTGCAATTTTGTTTAAATTTGAACAACAAATGTTCCAGGTCAACACTTTCATTAGATCGAGTGTTGTAAAAGAAATCAAAAGGACAATAAGAATGACTGATAGAACATGCATTATGGTAAATGACAAACATTTCAACGTTCATGTTCATATGTTCTTCCATCTTAGACATAAGGAGATGATACTAACAATACAAAATATATCTATTTCGCTTGAATTGCCTATTGATAGACTAGTAGTCACATCAACTGGCATTCGTAATTAGATTGCGTTATGTAAATGATCATTTGGATTGAAGCCCCCTTCTAAATTGAAGGGGATAGCATACATTGCCCATATCAGATAATGTAATAGTTCGACTTCAGTCAACATATTCTAGCCAACATCGATATGAATAATGCTTTTGCACGCCATAAATTTATCGAGGTAAAAATAATGATTACGACCAGTTAAACCATCATGGAGCTTATATATTAGAGTGAAATGCCTGAAGGAATGTAATATTTACAGATATGCATCATGTGATTACAGATGAAGAGTATTTGATTTGATACATGAGTATCACATGTCGGGTCATTACTTGGATCACGAGCAGGTTCCTCCACCTGAATACATGCAATACGAGCAACATGCTCAGCGAATTCAAAATATCATTAGTAATCAAATCTTTCTATAATTAATATATGTCAACTTGGATTTTATTTATTAATCTTTTAATTTCACATTAATGTTTTTATTAATATTAGGTTGGCTTCATATTATGGAATGGTCGAGAGGCCTAATATGTGCTTTGTAATATTGACGAAGAAAACGAAGGATACTCTTATGTGTCCTAGTGGTTCAATATTTGCCGCACTGGACTTGATACCTTTGGGAGATGTTGACTCTTGATGATGTCATAACAAAGAACAAGGTTACTCAAGCAAGGGCAGGAGCTGGATCCAGTCGTGCTATTGATGAGCCCAGATCATCCTAGTAAACGATGTAGACGTATATAAATAATTGAGTTATGTTGACATATTTTAGGATTTTAATTACTAGAATGTTGTATTATTTAAGTATTTGAGATTCATTTTGCATGTATATATGATTTTTTTTTAATTTGCAATCCCAGGACTATATAGGAGAATTTGTTAAGTTTAGTTATTGTGGTTCTTTGCAGGTATTTTTAATCAGGATAAAAGTTTGGATATAGTTCCTATATAGGAGAAACTATGCTTAAATTTTAACTCTCTAAAATCATTAACTAAATTAAATGTTAAATTAACAAATTAAATAATAAATCTCATAAGAACTATTTTTTTTTGTTAAATTTAGATGTTGGAGAAATTTATTGCTGAAAGGCTACTAAAATTTAATTGATGTTGTGGTTTTGAATTGTGATATCAATTAAAATTTTATTGTAATTCAATAACACGATATCAATTAAATTTGTGTTGTGATTCTAAATTATAATATTTAACTAAATATTATATTTATAGTGTAACTTCAATTAAATATCTTGGTTAAAAACCATATCATCTAAAAATATACCATTAAAACCATATCATCTAAAAATATACCATTTCAACCCTTTTTTTTTTGTTTTCATATTATTTCGCCTGTTCATTTTATTTTATAGGCTATTGGCCAAATTTGTCCTAAATGATCTTCCTAGATTCCAATTCTTCCCTAGCTACTTCAATAATTAATAATATTCTTCCATCCATTAGAGAAAAAAAACATTAATCTAGTTGAATATGTGGTTCCCATGACACCAACTTGAACACCAAGACAAATTAAGGTTCTTCTGCTTACTTTGTGGGCTACAAGCTTCTTTTTTAGTGCTATCTCTGTATTTCATCATTCATTTGTCTGTGTCTTCTGGGAATTGATGAGAGTTTTCGGCTAGTCTTTCAATAAGTCATTTGTCATTTATCATTTCAACACACTGCAAGTGATTAGCAGGATCCTCCATGCTCTTAAGACGGCAATTTTGTCTGCTGCAAATGTTCTTGGTTCTTGACTTTCTTTGCTCAATATTATCGATCAAGGATGACAGTGATCGTGATTGGTCTCGCACTTCCAAGTTCCAATAGCTAGGCTGCATAGCACTTCCTGCTCCTAGTGCTAGACAAGAAGAAAATTCGTTTCCAGCAGGAATTTTATACATAAATCGAGACAAATTAGCAGACGTAAAGCACCCACAGAGTACAGAAGAATAATGGGATTAACTGGTCATAAAATTAAAGTCTTTGGATCAGGATATTGTTTTTAGTACAGAACTATTTGGTGGCCCGCAATATGCATGCTAAAAGTCAAGTTTTTTTTTTTTAATATTGAAAAATATCAAGAAAAATTTTAAAAATATATAATTAGAATAAATAAATAAATAGAATAGGGATAGAATTAGACATAAAAATTAAATGCAATAAAATATTAAGAGTCCAAATTAAAAACAAAAATAAACCAAAAAAATAATTAAAACAAATAACAATTAAAAAAATAAAAATCAAATTGAATACAAAATTTAAATAAAATAAAACATTAATGGATGAAATTGATTATAATTAAAAGATCATCATGAAAAAAATACTAAAAATACTCAGGATGATGTTTTGTTTTATGCTTTGAAGAGCAATGTAGTCATTTTATTATGCAATCAAAGTGTTAAAACATCAAAAATCTCCTTAGATTTCATTTTTTTATTTTCCTTTCCTTTTAAAAGTATTTAAATCATTTCACTATGCATTTATAATGTTAAAATATCGATATATCCCTAATCAATATGATAATAAGAAATAAAACTTATTGAAAAGATCATTTTTCCTCTAATAATTAGTTAAATAATTTTATTTGAGAGTAATAAAAAGATCATTTTATCTTTTCAATTCATAATAATCTA
>Ga0325410_1002060_pt1 | contig 22415 bp, 11 predicted proteins | sample PopdelMetagenome_16_FD_206182 | JGI IMG/M metagenome (GOLD analysis project Ga0325410, IMG submission 206182) | Populus deltoides microbial communities from Bellville, Georgia, United States - Xylem-PdIQD-R3 | ecosystem: Host-associated > Plants > Phyllosphere > Stem > Wood/Secondary xylem...
AGTATGAAAATAAAAGCGAACATAGTGGGCATTTAAGACAAGATAAATTATTGCACGGGAAACAAGGTTGAGATGGTGGGGTGTAATTTTGTCTTGTAATTAGTGAAGTACCTTGGATAAGAGGATGCCTCGCCCTCTTCTCGAAGGTAACGGCTAGATTTTTAGAAAATGAGGTGTGAAATCCAGTCATCGCAGCTGAAAGCTACTGTTTTTCCCAGTATTGTACTTTGACTACTCGCTACTTAAATCGGTATTTGTTTTTGCGGTGGTATTAGTTTTTTTTTAAAAAAATAATATTAAAATTTTTAATTATTTCTAGTATTTTAAAATTATTTTGATGTACTGATATTAAAATTAAATTTTTTAAAATAAAAAATATTATTTTAATATATTTTTAAGCGAAAAACACTTTAAAAAACAACAACTACCATAACATTAAACACCATGGCAGTGCTTGGGAACATGATTGAAACCACGTTTTAAAAAAAAATTAAAAAATTTTGCTTAAATTATTTTTATATTTTAACACCGTTTTGATGTGCTGATATCAAAAATAATTTTTTAAAAATAATAATAAAATATTATTTTAATATATTTTCGAGTAAAAAACACTTTAAATCGGAATCGCTGCTACACTCCTTAAATATCCCTACCTAAATAACACTGGGATATTACATCAATTTTTATTACGAGATATAAATAGGAAATTATAGAAAATAAGTAAACAATTAAAAAAACAATAATCAGTATATATATATTAATAGGTTTTCAATTCCACATTAAAAATATAAAAACTTTATGTGTTTTCTTCGAGAACTTTCAATCCCACACCTGGGTACAGGGGTCAACCCGACGAGCCGAGCCGGGGCTGATAACTATGAAACAAATACACCAAATTAAGAAAGATGAGAAATAAGAAGAAAAAAACTTAATTTCAATGAAATTCGTAAGCATTCTTGGCAAAAACAAATGCACCAAATCTTAGTTTAAATAAAATATTTTAAAGGATAACTAAATTTACTATATTAAAATAGACTTCTCGAATTTTGGATAAGTAGAGGAATTACTATCAATTCTTATATTATCATTGAGAAACTCCTGTTTATTTAGATTTTTTTTTAGATATTAAAAAAAAAACCTCATGATTGTATTCAAGAACTTTTAGTTTTAGGTTAGAATGACTCCCTAAATTGTTTTTTAAGAAAATAAAAATAGCTCAATAATAAAAACAGATGGAAGCAACCCCAGATAGTGAAAGCAAAAGCAAAGAAAAAAAGTAATGTAGGGGACCAGTGAGAGAGTGTCCACTTAAACCACAGATTGTGCCGCAAATCGAGCCACCAAGCCACAAATACTGACAATTTTCTGCAGAAAGGCCGCACGCTCACCGTGCTTTTCCTTTATGTTATTTATACCAATCCTATTTCCTCATAATATCCACGCGCTTTCTGCTATCCAGCTAACGGACCTCCTTTTCTTTATTAATTTCTTTCTTTTTTTTTTTTTTCCTTAAGCAAAGAGCTAAATTTATTACTGATAATAAATAATGATACACGTTTCGGTGCGGAACGCGTCCTTATTTGTCAATGACATTATTAGGATATTGAGATTGTAATTTTTTTTATGTTTTTTATGTTTTGAAATTATATTAATATACTGATGTAAATTATTTTTTAAAAAAATAAAAAATATATTATTTTAATATATTTCTGAGCAAAAAAATATTTTGAATCACAACTGCTATCATAATATCAAGCACCCCTTACAAAATAAAATTGTCACGTGTAACTAAGAAATTTAGCATTAAAGCGGGAGAAAAGCGTGGGAGGAGAAGCACTTGCAAGTGAGTAAAAGTGCTCAACTAGCTAAGGAGTTTTATAGCATATATTCTTGATATGTGAGTGGTGTGTGAAAAAAATTCTCAAGAAAAATTGGCCGCTAAAGAGTTAGAAAGCTTGGAGACTTCTAGGAGAGTTCTCGTATTAACTATTAGCAACTGAATGTTTCGGTTAGAATGACAATAGTTTTGAAGACCGTCAGGTTTTATGACAAGCTATTGTGGTAAAAGACAAAATTAAATGTTTATCTTGACAAATAAGATAGTATAGATACAAAAGATTTGTAGGCGACAATACTCCTCTAATAATCTACCTTCACCCTATAAAAATATAAAGCAAATGATGCCTCTTTAAGGTTCCAATATATTAAAGTACCTTTAATAGTTGATTGGATAAATGAAAAGCTAAGAGGAACAATTACTCAAACAATAAGTAATGTGCAAGAATGTAGCAATAATTGAATAAAAAAAAATCCAGATTTTAAAGAGTTGGGGGGGGGGGGAGGTTCTAGCTTAATTACTCAAGAAAATGCATTAACTACATCAAGAAGATAAAGAGATGACCTATTAACCTATATATAACAACAACAAAATATTTCCAATAATTACAAGAGAAACGTATTGTAAGATTCTAAGAAAGAGAAAGATCATAAAATAGCATATATAAAAGCAATACTAAAAGCTAAAAATAGCAAGCAATTGAAAGTGACTCATGAGTTAACAATAGTGAAATGGTTATAAGTTCTTAATAAAACAGAGGGAATATTTCACCACAAATTCAACCATAAGAAATTAATAGAGACGACTTTTACATATACCTCATTTATTGATAAGAATTTCTCATATATGCATTTAGAGTATATTGGGGATTCGATGTTGAACCTACTTTCCACAAGAAAACAATACTCCTTATACCTAATATCAAGGAAACGGGGCTTTAATTTGGCTAAGAGTTGCTAACATGGACACAAAGAAACTAGCATGAGTGACATTTAAGCATAAATTACATTAATATTTGCACTATTAAAATCCTTGCCTTGAAAAACATATCAGAAGATTCTCATAAGACATCCTGGACTATCCTTTACACTCCAATGAGCTCTTTGAAGTTCTAAAGACATTGGTTGACCTTATTGAGACAACTATATGAGCTATTTATATTGATAGTAGTTTCTCGATTAATATTATATGAAAGATATTTAAAGGTTTGTTGGAATCAATGATTAGCCTAAAAAAATCTGAAAGTACATCCTATGATAGAGTTGTACAAAATACACTAGAAAAAAATTTCAAAAGTAAAATTTATGGATTTATGGAAAGAAAACATAAATATAGAGGTCCTCGTTGATGGTCAACTTGTGGGCAAATGTATTTATTGTCCAAAGAAGAAAATTACACATAATATAGCAACCAAGGATACATTAGAGAATATCAGGAAAGTCTTTGGAGACAAAAGGCATTTATGAAATACACATGCACATTTCAGCTTTGCTAGAATTTTATTTAGGTTTTTCATGTTTGGGGACTATACTAGATTTTCAATAAAACATCATTTTCTATGTCATTTTTGTTGTTTTAAAATTAAGAGATATTTTTGTAGAAGTAATATCTCACATTTTATTTTCGTTCATAGTAGGATAAGTATAGTGATGAATTTACCTAAAAATAGTTGAATTCCAAAATGTATCATGCAAATGCTAGGAGGCCATCCCACCTTCAAACCTTGAAATGTCCTTTCACTTCTAATAGATACATAGATATAAAACCTTAATCATTTTTAGTTAGCAAACATTTGTAATTGCAAAAAGAGATTTACATTAACATTGCGTTAATTTTTTTATTTAACATTATCTACCCATCTTAATGACTTTTTTTTTAATGATTTCCATTAGTACATACTAGCTTTATATCAGAGAAATGCATTGAAAAAAGGGGGCAGTGACTAACCTGTTAGGCAAATCATTTTATTCTTATTTAGAGGTAATTCCCCTCAAGTTAATGGTAACTTTATAGTCTATAGAGACATCACCGAAAACAAGATAATGGATGTTAAATTGTATTTTGAGTTATGCCGACATTAATTATAGTACCATTTGCAATGTTTTAAAATCTTATTGTTTCCAACCTCATATGTGCCATAAAATTCTAAATTTATACTTCATTATTATTTTCTAAAAGATCATGTTACAAAAGCTAGTGATTTATAATGCCTATTGAGAGAAAAACTTTTTGTTATATGAAAAATATGATTTATGACTTCCTTGCTAAGAGAACTTCTTTATAACAAATGATCGTGAGATATGACAACTTTTACCATCTAATTATCGGTGAAGTTATAATTTATGAACCTATAAAGAATCTATTGAATGCATTTTATTATGGGGCCCTAAATCATTAGTAATATGGAAGCATGTTTAAGTTGATTTAATTTATAGTAGCTTTAGTGCCCAACCAGAAATTTATTGCTCTACGAGAGTTCATATCTATCATGTCTTTATTGATATAAACAGTTAGCAAACCACTGATTTACCTAAACATTGACCATAGTGTCCCATAACAACGAGTGATTTTTGGATAGATACAAATTTAATTTTTAACAATGGTTGTTATTCTATACCTATATTGATACATTTTATAAGACCTTGTATGATATCATTTCTTTCATGTTATATTTTTTTTATGATTCAATAGTCAATTGTAATTTATTCTAATCATAAACACAATAAATTATCTCTCATTATAGATATGGACGCGCAATGGTTTGATGCACTATAAGAGGGGGATTTTGATAATGTAATGAATCACGTTGTTTATTATGTTAATTAAGGTGGTGGTTTCGATATCAATGGAGGTGTTGGTGATGATAACAATACAAATGATGATGATAATGATGGTGAAGAAAATGATTTAGATAACAAAAATGGGTCGTTTTTTAGTAGAGAGTTTGATCATTATAAACTAGTACTATGCATAGCCAAAGCTCTCACATTATACTATAATAATTATATTTATAAAGAATCATGTATAGTTTCGTACAACACAAGAATGCGATGGTTGAATGAAATTTTACATGAACATTGAAAATGATCTATAAACATGTTTAGAATAGATGCGATGACATTTCAAAGTCTTTACTTTGAATTAGAAAGCCAACATAGGTTAAAAACATCAAGAAGGATAAGTATTTTTGAGAAGGTCAAAATATTTTTATATATATTAGCATTAGGTGCTTCAAATAAGAAAATGTAGGAAAGACTTCAATATTTAAGAGAAATTATTAGTAGATAATTTAATGAAGTTCTAAGAACAATAAGTTTACTCGTAGTATATGTCATTAAACTATAAGATCCTAAATTTTTAAACGTAGTACACGAAATTGTGAACAATCCAAGATATATACTTCATTTCAAGGTAACGATAACATACTTTTTAATCAATAATGCTATAGATTAATAATTTGTATAATTTTAGGCTTTATCTAATTACATTGATACTTGTTGCTTATTGTTTTATATAGAATTGTGCAGGAGCTATCGATGGAACATATCTACGGGTATGTGTATCTACAAAAAATTAAATACTATTTATTGATATAAATGGTGTACCGATACAAAATATAATGATTGTATATAGCTTTAACATGCAATTCACTTTTGTTTGGGCTAGATGAAAGGGTAGTAAACATGATATGCAGATTTTTCTTGAGGTTATTGACAATCACAATATCAAATTTTCTAAGCCATTAGAAGATATTAACAAACCAAAACATGTAATGTTATTTATTTTATGAAAATTTAATGTTATTATAATTATTGGGTAATAAATAATAAAGTCAATATATGTTATCACGGGGAAAAACTACGTAATATTTTGGGATGTTCTAACAAATATGACTTTTATGTTCATATAAAGGTGAGAGATATAATTTGCAAAAATTTCCCAGGTGATGACAACCATGAACTCAAGAAGAAACTTTCAATTGTGCTCACTTTTCAGTACTTTCTGTGATACATTTGGAGTGTGGAGATATAAAAGAAAAAACTTATACTTTTTATTTCTTTTATCATTTGAAAAACAGTAGAAAACTTGTACAAAAAAAACTGTTGGAAACCTTCACAATATGTTTTCCAAACTCAGAACAAATTAGAAAACTAATTTTCAGTTTTTAGATGGAAAAATATTACATTTAAACATGAAGTTTTTCTTCTTTTTTTTTTCGACTTTAATTTTTCAGAAAAGTAGAGTATTTTTTTAATAAATAAACCTTTATTTTCTAATTAAAAACAGTTGTTTGTTGCTGGGCTTTCTTGAAATTGTCTGTTTTTTATTGGTGAAAAATTAATTGTTTGGTATAATAATGCAATGTGAATATATAAAAAATCAATAAGCATGTGACAAACAAAGAAACAACAACTACGTACCACTGTATATAAGCATAAAATGAACCACATATATATAAATTTATAATAACTACTGAAATTTAAAACAATATAAATAGAATACTTCCTGAATTTTATTTGGATGAAAATAAAAGGATAAATACATTGCTATTATAAAGGGTTACACTTTATCTTTAAATCTAAATTGCTCATCATTTAATGTATATAATTTTAATATAAATAATCTCTCATGATTTTAATAATACCACTTTAGAAAATTACACTACTGATCAAGGCTTATAAACTTAAAAAACAGACTTGATTTTCTCCCTACAACAATCAAATCTATCTAAAATTGGATAGTAGGTAGAAAAATAGAATGGCAAAAAAAAGTTGGCGGAATAAATAGAAGACTTGCTCGGCTTGTTATGCGAGATCTAGAATATCTCTAGGAAACGTATTTATTGAGAAAGACAGCCATAAATCCTAAACGAGACTAGTCTCATTCTTTAAAAAGATATGGGGATACTCAGGTAAGAATAAAAAAAAAATACGAGACCTAGAATGTCATAATTAATGTTGTTGTTTTTTTAATAAATAACATTAAAAATATTTAAGATATGATATTAAAGAGTACATAAAAATTGTTGAAGTCATTAATCCAAAAGTTAAAATATTTAAGACTTTAACAAAATTAGTAACTAGCTATTAAATAGGGTGGTAATTTATCATGCAAGTACTAAACCTAATATATTCAATGAATCCAAACAACTAATTATTCATGAGTTGATAAAAAAATATTTTTTTATATATAAAAAAACTATTTTATAATTAATTTAAATTTAAATTGATCCAAGCACATGCAGGTGGTATAATCCAAAACCCTCACTATTCAGGGTTCTCTCTCTAAAAACTTTGATATCCTCCAAGTTCAAATTTTACTTCCCAAACCACCACCATATAAACCACTTGAAATACTTATAATTTTTCAATGTAAAATTTAAAATTTTTAGAGTTCGATAATTTTCTCAACTAAAATTTTTTCACATTTTCTAGCAAAGATTTAACCCTTAACATAAAAGCACCACATTTTTAATTGGATTTCAAATATACATGCAAGAACCAGTTTCTAAAGCATCTTGAGCCCCATTCACAAGTCAAACGAGCATGATAATGCTCTGAGGCCTTCTCAAGCCTAAGCTCTACAGTCTACACCCTCCCTTCCACGCACCTATCCTCCTGCACAAGCACATGCAACTACAATTATATTAACTACTTCATTACAGTTTCTACGATAATCAGCCTTATTAATCAAATGAATTACTTAATAATTATGATGAGAAAGAGACCCAATAGCGTATAAATGTGCGAAAAACGAGATTAATTGTGAGAATATCAAGAAATTTACTATTAAGAATGGTAGCAAAGTGCATCAGAACAGTTGTGATGAAATATGCGAAGTAAAAAGAAAAAAAAAATGGCTGAGATTGAATGACGACAATAGTAACGGTAGAAAAGAAAGTAGGAAATCTAAACTGAAAATTACATACAGTGTTGAAGAGCTTGGTGGGGGAGTTTTTGACGACTTCCATTGATTGAATCTCTAAACCCAAACTCTCATTGGATGAAAATATGTTAGTGGAAGTCATCGATCGCAACTCACACTCTCTCTCCCCCAATCTTCCCATAAATATCACTTATTCGTTCATCCCAAGATACGTAATTTGCTTTGGAAACATGATTCTCAGGAATAAGCAACATTCTGAATCATTTCAACGTAGAAATCATATGTAGAGACAGAATCATAAAGCAGCTAGGCCTCTGCCTGTTTGTGCGTGGTGTTTCTGATATACAGTATCAGAATGGTTTTAAAAAAGAAACATGGCGTGAAGGAATCAGAACGTTCTCTTCTTGCTTCCCTTTCGTTTGCTTATGATTTGCACGCGGAGAAGATGCTTTCCCTCACCTTTATGCATGCAAAAACAAAACCATTAATTGGTAATTTGGAGTTGTCTTCAAAAGAAGAGGAAAATCATAATCATGCCCTTTGGCACTAATCTAAACAGCACTAAACACCCTTTTCCTTTTCTCTTTGATAAAACAAGTTTTTCGCTTGCGTCGAAGAGGATGCACTGGAAAGCAGAATGCAAAGGCAATGGTGGTCATGTCATATGTAACAAGAAGATATTTAACGGGTCAGACTTGAGCGTCGTGGAAGCTCAGACGCACTATATATTTTCCTCACATTTTATTCAAAGGAAATTGCTTCGTGTCTAATGTTTTTGGGGCCTGGGAATATTCGATCAGTTATGAATATATTGAATTAAATATATCTTACGAAACAGACAAAGCACGAACGACGCTTTGGCCGAGTGGTTAAGGCGTGTGCCTGCTAAGTACATGGGGTTTCCCCGCGAGAGTTCGAATCTCTCAGGCGTCGGTTAAATTTCTTTTGTTTCTAAGTCCCACAAGTTTGGGCTAAGAGGCCGCTTATGAAGATCCACGATGGGCCCAAAGTATGGGTTCCCTACAAAGACCAGACGCTACAATGGATGTTCATTTTCTCTTCTCTTTCTCCATCGAAGTGTTGATATTCGCCCCCCGAGTTTGCTACTCTCAGGAATGATTCCTTTCCCTCGTAGAGAGCGGCTTAGCTTGCCCTTTTTCCTCCTCTTTTTTTTCGAATTCTTGGTTGTTGAGCGTGAGCAAGGCTCTCAAATGGATGGGACCTAGATCATCTAACGGAGTCACAACATGCTAAGCACTGATATTTCACTGTTAAACAGAGAGAGGACACAACATGAAACAGGGAGCATGTTTGCCTGTGTTTTACCCAGAGAAACGTCTACTCTATAAAAAAAGAATCTCACTCGCTTTAAGACAGCTAACGTCGATAATTTGCTTTCAGAAACAACAGTCAGGATCTTACCATGCCCTGGTAAGCGCTATTCAATCATACAAGTATTAAATGATAACCAGGAATAAACATGTTTTATTCACACTTAGAAACTAGATGACGTTTGATAGAAGGCAGCTCTCATAAAGTGTCCAAACTCTGTTCGTGGTGAACGTTTTACATGGATGAACTTCACATTCTAGAACCAGAATCGATGATAAGCTGCAATTGCATGAATTAATCTATTTGGTACATCAAGAAGACTTTCCCATGAACATGTATGCGAGACATCAACAAACAAGGAAGGCATACCCGTCAAACAGTTTTATCCAAGAGGGAAAAAAAAACATCTTGCATCCACCCTAACAGACTGACTTTTTGATTGATACTATTAAAAATTGCGCTCAGTATGTGTGAAATTCTGAATTTCATTAAAAAAACATAAGAGTATAAGTCGAACAAACATGAGGCAAAGCGCGTTAGAAGTCAGGAATCCAGGTATTCTTCTTGACAACATTGAAACAAGAATGAATGGTGCCCAGAGGCTCCAAACGTTCTAGTGGCCATACTTCTGAAACTCCCACTCACTATTATCTGCAGAGACAACACCACAAAAATAAAAACAAATGAGATAATCTTTAGGCGATAAGATGAAAAGAATCCGGGGAAGCAACAAGAAACATACCCAATGGGCACACTTGACGAGTCTTGAGCCATCGGCTGATGCAGTGAAAGTGAAATGCATGGTTACACACCCCTGTGGACATAACAGTGAAGCTTGCTTAAACATTAGGTGCCAGTCTAATTTTACACCCTTGACATATTTTATAACTCAAAGACACAAGCATAAGAAACAAATTAAAAAGTATGCGAAGATAAACAAACAAACATAAAAAAGGTAAACATCATTATTAAACAGCTCCAATTATAAATTACATACAATATCCAAAAACAATGAAAATAAAGATAAAAACACTCAGGATTCCAGCTTAAACAACAACAATGGCAACAATGGTGGTGGTAGAGAACCACTACCATTCCTTTAGAAGCAGCAGCTAACCATTCCGAAGATGCTCAACAATATTTTCATTGTTGTCAAATCGTGATTTTACAAGTCAATTTGTATCTACTTGCAAAATCGAACAACAAAATAAAAAACCAATAAAATCAGACTTGACTTGTGCAAATTCGATAAACTCGGTAAAAAGTTAGTTCGAGTCAGCGATTTTACATGAAGTATAAATAGTTACAAAATCCTTGTCCTTCCTCTCTGTTAAACTTAGACTACCAGCCGATCTTTCAAAATCCTTGTCCTTCCTCTCTATTAAACTTCTTGTTTTGACATCAATCAGGTTAGTGTTTCTTAAACTTCTTGTTATATTGTCTACTATTCTCTCTCTTTCTCCTTCCCTGTGTGAGTCTGATCTGCTCCTTCAATTCCAATTTCATGATCGTCTCCATCCAGGTTAGTGATTCTTTGTTCTAGTATGAATAACCGGTCGACCAAATAAGTGATCCGAGGCTTTCAACATTTTCTATCTTTCAGTTACTTAATTTCCTACATATGTTACGTTACAATGCACAAGTTGAAATAAATTACTTTCCTTGCCTACTTTTGGTTCGGTATTTCAAATTTATTATGATACTATTTTATAATTGTGCTATATTTTCTTCCACTTGTATCAAAAGTCACAAGTCATCATATGTGGGACGTGCTTGCTATAAATCTCAAATTCATAATATAATAAAATATTATTTACGATGCAATACATCTAAATACTTATGAGTTTGTAATTATTTTTTAGCATTTATTTTTTTAAATATACCTTTAGAGTTGTAGTTATACTATAATATTAATAACCATGGGATGATTACTTAAGTTAACGACTGATTTCAAGATTGATTTGGATTGATTCTTTAACTGTTGAATACATGACATCTAAAAAAATACCACTAGCAATAGACTTGACATAGGATGGCAACATGGTATAGATATTGATAAGAATTTAAGAAAACTTCAGTGCAAGTATTGTCAAAAAAACTTTCAATGGAAGCATTTACCGTTTCAAACATCATGTGGCTTGCACTCGTAAGGATGTTGACCCATGCCAACAAGTACTAGAAGATGTAAAGAAAATGATTTTGGATGTTTTGGTGAAAAATAAAAAAGCAACTAAGAAAAGAAAGGTTTTTCAATATATTGGAACAAATGAAGATATAGATGAAGAAGGAATTAGTTCAGTGGACAAAGAAAAAAGAGTAGCAAGTGGGAGTGGAAGTACACAAACTACCATCAATTGACTACTAAAAAAAGATCTTAAAGAAGAAGCATGTTAACAAATTGCAAGGTTTTTCTATACTAGTGCAATTCCATTTAACTATGTGTTCAATAATGTCTGATAGATGGAATGATAAAAAAAGATGTTCTATTTGCAACTTTTTGGTTAATAGTCCTAAAGGGACAATTTTTTTGTCATCAGTAGATACCTCCAATATATTCAAGACTACTGATAAGGTATTTGATTTGTTGAATGCTATTGTGGAGAGGATTGGGGAGGAAAATATTGTGCAAGCAATCACTAATATTGTTGCAAATTACAAGGCAAGAGGAGAATTGTTGATGGGAAAGAGAAAAGGATTGTTTTGGACACCATGTGTTGCCCATTGTATTGACTTGATATTGAAAGATTTTGAGAAGAAACTAAAGGTCCATCAAGTAACTATTGCTAAGGGGAGGAGAATTACCTCATACATATATCCAAAATCTATTCTTATTTCCATGCTAAGGCACTTTACAAAAGAAAATGATTTTATTAGACCTGTTGCAACTCGGTTTGCTACTGCATACTTGACTCTTGGATGCTTGAGTGATTCTAAACTATAGTTGATGACAATGTTTACTTCCAACCAACGAAGGTCATATGGGTTTTCAAGAATCGAAGAAGAGAAGTGAATTTAAAGTTGTTTTGTGGACAAGTTTTGGATGTCACTCTATGCATTAAGACAATATATCATCTAATTAAAGTTCTTCGATTAGTTGATTCAGATGAGAAACCAACTATGAGTTTTATATATGAAGCAATTGATCAAGCAAAAAAGAAGATACAGGTGAATTTTGGTTAGGTGAAAAAAAGATATTGATTATCTATCTTGCTAATTCTTTATTTACTACTACCAGTTGATGTAAAATATTTATTTCACTTTTATATTATTTAATTTAATGTTAATGTTAATATTCTTATTTCTATTTTGTAGTTATATCTATGGAATATTATTGATGCAGGATGGTAACTTCAACTTCACAAACCTTTACATATAGCAACTTATTATTTGAATCCTCATTATCATTATAACCTCAATTTTAAGGTTAATGCTAACATTAAAATTGGATTATATCAATGCTTAGAAAGGATGGTGCCTAATGCAAGTGAAAGGTGCAAAATTGACTTACAACTTGATTCATTCAAAAGTGCAAAAGGGTTGTTTGACATTGAGGCTGCCAAGACAACAAGGGATAAAAAAAACTCCAACTAAATGGTGAGATTCTCATGGGATGAATGTCCAAAACCACAAAAGTTTGCAATTCAAGTTCTAAACTTGACTTGTAGTTCATCTGGATGTGAACATAACTGAAGTGCATTTGAGATGGTTTTTTTTTATTATTATTTTAATGTTTTTATATTTAATAAGAATCTTATATGTTATCAATTTGAATTGCTTACTTAGGTTCATACGAAATGAAGAAATCATTTGCACCAGAAAAAAAATGAACGACATGGTATTTGTAATGTACATTCTCAAATTGAATGACAACCAAGTAAAAAAACAAGCTGATGATTTTGGTGAAGTTTTAGATGATCTCTCATCTGATGATGATTGGATAATTGAGAGAGAAAAGCATGATGGTTCATCAAACTTTGATTTACTTGGTATCATTGATAGTGCAACACGAAGAAAAAATGGTACAGAAGATGAAAGCAACGATGAAGAAATTTTTAATGATGTTGAAATGGAAAGTCATGATATTAAAGATGATTTAGAGATTCAAAATGATATTAATCCAGATAATTCAAGGAGTTTTAAGTTAAATATTGTTGATTATATTGGTGTTGCTGTTGGTATTAATAGTAGCACTAATGTTCACAATATCAGTGCTGGTGCTAGTAACCAGCAATAATAATTTTCTTGATGATGATGATTTTGATGAATCTCTTGGGAAAAATGAGGAAGATAAAGGCAATAAAGCTGGTTTTAGTTTTCATGACACACCAACAGAATGTTTGTTTTAGGTTTGTTAATTTTTAGTAAATGAAATTCTATGGATATAATTGTATTGTATTTTTGAGTTAATTAAATCATGTATGAATTTTTATTTGAACTATGTATTTTAAAGTGCTTGAACTTTTCTATTATTTATTTCACCTTTTGTTTTAATTGTGTTATATTGTTATTTACTATTTGGGTGGAATTGTCAATATATAATTAGTTAAAAAAATTTACATATAGTTTTATGATTCAAGTTTACATTATATTTTCCGTGTTGTGTTAAAAAAAAGTTTCTGACAACCTTAGTTGTATGCTCACAAAGGACAAACAGAGCCACAACAAAGAATAACAAAGTCTGTTAGAATGTTGGTAGCAGTTGTTGCAGCAAACCAAAGAGATCAGAGGAAGCAACTATTGCAAATAATCTACATGGTTTCTAAGCACAAAAGGCCTCAATTGATCAAATTGATGCATCTAGGCTATATGTTTGGCTTGAATATAGGATTTCATGTTTTTTTTACCCTATTGGCAGCATGTGCCATTAATTAATCTCAGTTGCAGTAACATTAAGTACCATTGCAATTAGTGTATGGATAACAAAACGAGGGTGTAAACAATATTTTGACTAGGAGACAGTCAAGAAAGTGAATCTGATAAACATAAATGAAGAAAGAATTGCAATCCACTCAATTTAATATAAAACGGTTTGCAATTAATATTTGATCATCACCAGGACTAAGCCATGACAGTCAACTACTGTTATATGATCTTGATTCATATTCCAAAGTTGTAAAAGAGGGAAAAGAATTCAAGATTGAGAAACTTATGGAATGGCTCACAAGTCATAACAAGTGGGACCCAAATTGCTGAAATAATAAAAAAACAAGAACTTTGCTCCAACAAAACTTATGGGAGCGGAGAAATCCATGATATCTCAACAAGCATCTAAAATAATTAACGACTTAATCTAGCACAGATATAGACCAAGAAAATAAAAATAAAAATAACTAGATGAGAATCTGAAGCATAGCACACTCCTACCCACCCCTAAAATTCGTCACAAAATTGCCTCTCAAAATCGAAACCTGAAACAGCATCACTCGGAAAGGGAATAAGATAATAAAAGCATGACAGAACAAAGAAAGAGTTGATAAACCGCAATGTACCGAAAGTACAAGAAGATGAAAGAAGCTAGTTTAGGATGGAGACTTGGGTTTAATTTTAGTTAACTATTGCCCATAGACAACCTTTGCACATTCGAATCACACGTTTGAGTTCACAAACACAGAACAACAGCAGCAACAATAATTATCGAGAGTGAAAACACATAGATATAGAACAAAAACCGAAAGCATACCCCAAGCAACAGTGCATTCCTCACTAGTAGCGCTAGCCTGATTTGCTTGGCATTCAATACCTAATCAATAAAAAAAATCCCAAATAATTAAAATATCAAACCCTAAACCAAAACAGTAAAAAAACAACTCACATAGATCCATGATATGGTTTCTGCAAATCGCACAGTTATCAACAACAATATCTGCAAAGACCAGACCAATTGAATGAATTAGTTATAGGGTTAATTAATTATTTATTTAGTTAACTAATAATAAGTAGTTAGGCAAAGTACCCCAAGCCCAGAGAGAGACGGCGTTCCATTTTTTGATCTCGAAACACTTTGGTTTCTTGGAGGAAGAAGGACCAGCAGTGCCTGACGTCTCGCCTACTGGAACCAGGGTTACCTCCGAGTCCAAAGTTGACATTCTCTCTCCGCTGCTCGTTTTATTCTGGTGATTTAGAGTCAACAGATTATAAAAGAATGAGAAAAGAAAGAGGGATGCAAAACCAGAAGTTATAATACTCTAGATCGAAGAAACCCGGGGTTATTCGCATTAACAGAATATACATTGCGTGTGGCTTTTTAATTATAATTTTTTAATTATTATTATTGTTCATGCTTTATGGTGGATTGTTATTGTAAAAATTTTTAAAATTTTTAATTTGATTCTAGATTGTTTTTTTATAATTAAGTTTAAATTAGAGTTATGTTTTTTTTTGGATTGATTTGAATAAAAAACAGGTTTACGTGGTGGCCATTTTATCCCTTATTTTTTAAAGCTTTTAGGTAATTGATTCTTATAAATTTTAAACATTATATTTTGATATCATATTTTATTTTATTTTTTTAGTTTTTTTTAGTGGAGAAAAGAAAAGGATCGCTAGATTCTGACTTGAAGAAAGAAAATTATTATTGACGACAATTTCAACTACTAAAACAATCTATCTTTGTGTCAAATATTATAAAATGAGTTAAAATTAAATGTTTTCTTACCTCGAAAACCCCTAAAATAATATATTTGAGCTCTAAAATATTTTTTGTTTTGTGTTAATTATGGGTTTTGGGGCAATTTGTTCTATGTTTTTGAGGTTATTGATTGGTTAAATAAGATTCCAAAAGTATTTCCTAGGCATTTTGAGTCAAAAATTGATTGAAAATAAGTTTTTGAGTTTAAAAAACAAGGGTCTCGTTTTTCCAACCATAATGACCGAATCAGGGCAACTATAGATGATGTTTTGTCTATTTTTTTTAGTAAAGAAGGGGTACACAACCTTCAAGAGAAAAAAGCCCCCCGCATTGGCCTTTTCATTATGGGCTAAGCTAGGCTTATCAGGGCCATGACGTCTGACATCATTTTTTTTTGCTTTTTTAATTACTATTTTTTTATATGTATTTTAAAAAAATAATTTTTGAGTTTATTTTTTATTAATAACCTTCATTGTGAATTTCTTTTTTTTTTGCATATCTAGCCTTTTTAAAATAACGATTATTTTTTAATTATATTGAGTGTGTTTAATTTTTTATGAAGTTTACGTGATTCTTCTATAATTTTTTTTTATATATATTTTATATAGAATAAAATTATTTTTAAAAATAAAAAAACATCTATTTTCTTACAACATTTTTAATATGTGCAGCCCTTTATAAAATGTTTTTCCTTTTATTTTATTCAATAAATTTTATATATGTATCGATTTATATTACATATTGATTTTTATAAATATATTCATTAAACACAACCAATTAAATTTCTCATATTGCGATATTTAATATCTTAATTTACATTTGTCACTCAATTTTTCCAATTACGTCTTTATTTATTGTTGATGGCTTTTTTAATTTATTTACAAAATAGTTTGTAGTTTATGTAATTAGATACAATTATTAGTTTTTTTTTAATTTACATTTAAGACTTTTTTATGTAAAAAAACACCTTTAGAAATTCTACATGTTCAATATTTTCATCATATATTGGTGTTTTCAATTTGATCCTTATTCTTTTCATTTCTTAATTTGTTTTCATGACTCTTTTATAAAAGTTTTATTATTTTTAATTCTACCCTTCAATCCAAGTTGATTGTATAATGTTTTTTTTCCTTATTCTTTTGATTTTTTTCCTTTTGTTAATATTTTTATTCTTTTCAATTTAACTCTAAAATTAAAAATTTGTTGTTCCCCTTTGATTTATTTTTTCTTATGATTTTAACCCTTAATTTTTTAATTGCTATGTTTTTGGATTTTTTTTTGTCTAATTTTTTTCAAGTCACCTTCAACGTTTCATTTCTCAGGAGTTGAGATTCATATATTGGTGTTTTCAATTTGATCCTTATTCTTTTCATTTCTTAATTTGTTTTCATGACTCTTTTATAAAAGTTTTATTATTTTTAATTCTACCCTTCAATCCAAGTTGATTGTATAATGTTTTTTTTCCTTATTCTTTTGATTTTTTTCCTTTTGTTAATATTTTTATTCTTTTCAATTTAACTCTAAAATTAAAAATTTGTTGTTCCCCTTTGATTTATTTTTTCTTATGATTTTAACCCTTAATTTTTTAATTGCTATGTTTTTGGATTTTTTTTTGTCTAATTTTTTTCAAGTCACCTTCAACGTTTCATTTCTCAGGAGTTGAGATTCATGATTTTTTTTCATATATAGTGCTTCCAGTATGATGATCTAGGTCACGAGTTTGAAAAGTTAACAGAGATTGACATCTTTTTTATTTTTTGATTTGACGTTGTTTTATATATATATATATATATATATATATATATATGACTTTATGGTTATCTTTAATTTCTTTTTCTACCAAATTATCTTAGCCTTATGACCTAAGAAATAAGTTTGTTAGGTTAATCTGGACTAACTTGCCCATTAATGTCCAGATTACATGTCTACCGTGCTGGCATGGATAAGCTCACACTAGTTTTCTTTCCTTTGTATACCATGTTTCGTCCTTCCATGTTTAATTGGCTAAAAATTAAACAACATTATCTTTTTTTCTCTTAGATAAAGTTTTTTCCCCATGTTATGTTGATGACTTTTTTATTATTATTATATATTTTTTCATTTGCTATCGTTGCCTCTCTTTTTTTCATATGATTTAAATGAGGCCAATTTATTTAGTTGGTCGGAACTATAACCCAAATAATTGAATTTCTTTTTTATAAAAAAACATGTTTGCAATGTTTAAATATTTTACTAAAAAGATAGTGTGTACTCGCAATGTTGCGTGTGACGAGTCTAGTATTATATATATAGAGATAGAGAAAAGAAAATATAAAAAACAATTCCCTTTTTTAAAGGAGGCAAAAGAAGAAATAATATTTATAAATAACAAATTACTACGTTTCTTTAGATTCTGTTTGGCATTGCAGTCCAACCGTGCTTTTGGAAATCTTTTTTAAAAAGCATTTTTAGCTTTAAATTAATTTTTTAATGTTTTTTTATCGTTTTGATGTGTAGATGTTAAAAATAAATTTTAAAAATAAAAAATGTATTATTTTGATATATTTCCAAGCAAAAAATATTTTGAAAATCAATATCTACCACACTCATAGATAGGCCCTTATTGTTTTTCTTATCAATATTGTTAAAATCATGTTTTTTTTTAAACAACATGAAAAATAAAATATAAAATTAAATCATAAAAATAGATTGTAAAATCATAAGTGAAAAATAAAATATAAAATTAAATCATAAAAATAGATTGTAAAATCATAAGTAACTTTTTTTTTTTCATAGATGGTTCATACCAACAATAAGAAATTTCATCAATAAAGATATGATGTACTTGTTCTAGCATGCTAAAATCCCACCAAGCAAGATCTAAGGAAAAATGTTGAAAGTAGTTGGTAAAACCATGTGTCCAAGAAAAAAAACATTGAAAATAGCAATGTCTTTATAACTATGCTCCCTTGTTGGCCTGCACCAGTTCCAATGCTCCCTCCAAATGCATGATTATTTGTGTGATAGTTTTAGTTTATCAGATGTCTTTTACCTTGATGAATAATACATCACTTTTAGATATTTTTGTTCTTTCTTTTAGATATTGTTATACTTTCATAAGTTTCAAATATTATTTGTTGCATGCCATAAATCTCAACAAGTGGATCAATAAGAAATTATAGGATTTGTATGAATTAAATAATAATAATCATCACAAATAAACGCTAAACAATCATAATGTAACAAAGATTAAATGAGATGTGTGTGATCATTGAGCTACACCATCCATAAAAGTTTAAGGTATACCTTCTTCAATTTATGATGCCTTTTGATTATAAATTTCTTGCCCCTTTTTTTAGCTCCAGATCCTTGGTGTTTCCGGCTCTTAATCCTTGATTTTTAATTTCCTATTTTTTCTTCTTTTTTCCTCCCTTTGACCTACTTTTAAAAAACTCTCATTTTATAAGCCAAGCTAAATCAGAAGGTTATAAAAACATGACGATTTTTCTTAGAATCTATGTGGTTATGCCATTTCTCTCATTTATAACATATTCCTGAAGGTTATGGTGTTTTCTTTCTCTTTGAACTGAATCCTTAACAGAGAAAAAACCTTCCAAGCTAATTATTTTATGGATATTTTCTTCTTTAATCAAGGTTGACTGGGTGGGGTATTTTAGGTATTTTTCTTCTGTAGTCACACTTAATTTAAAGATTTGTAACTCCTTGTTCATTAATTAGAAGATTAGTCTCCAATCAGCTTGAATATGTCAATGTAGAAGAGGCTCATTGGGGATAAGTTATTGTTGATTTTGTCGAGCCAAATAGGGTATAAACATTTGATGTAAATGGTTGGACTTTGTAGGTGAAGTTTTTCTCAATTTATTAGTGCCAAATATGTCCCTTGAGGTGGTTAGAGACAAAGCATTATTCGAACGACACATCACTTGGTTTCTTCATTTTAGTTCGAATAACACATTGTCTATTACTAAACCCTAAAAATTAGGGTTTTTAATTGGATTTTTGAATTTTAAATTTACCTATATTCTTCTAATTTCAACATTTATATCCCCAATTGAAGCAAAAACTTTTCAATTATTTCAATTGTGTCTTTGCAAACATTGGTTATAATCCTTTAACTTGCGTGTCATTTCCAACTTAATCATTGGTTTCCTGATTATGCAATTTGCCCTTATTAATTGTCAAACTTTTAATTTATCTCAAATTGACCATTGATTTGATCAATTTTAGTCTCTGAAGGCACGTGCTTACTGCACTATGATCCTTGGTTCTGAAATTCTTCCATTTGGTCCTTGATCAACCTTCAAACTACAAATTGTTTTCAATTAAACCCCTGATTTTACCAATTATACTTTTTTTTTATAAAGTTTAATTGGGACCCTGAACTATCAATTATTGCATATTGACTCAAATAAGTTCTCTAAACTTAATTTTCTTTTAATTAAGTCCTCAAAAAGTTTAATTTAGCCCTTGGAATTAAGTAATTCTTCCAATTTGGCCAAATCGAGTTTCAAATTTAAATTTGCTTCAATTAAGTTTTTAATTAAATGATTTAAACCCATTAAAAGTTTAATTGAGTCCTTAAACTTAATTCCTTTTTTCAATTTTGGTCAAATTGATTTTTAAACTTAATTTTACTTCAATTAAGTCTTTTTTCAGCCTATCTTGTCAACAATATTCCAATATGACTATTCTTCTTGCAGTTCGACCTATTACAACTCAGAAGCTAATCTATTTGTGTCCCAAAAATAGTTTTGGATTTTGAATTTATTAATTTTTGAATTTTTAAATAAAAAAGCAAAGTAAAATATTTTTCAGGGACCCAAAATTAGGCATCATACTCATTGGAACATTATGTAACCAAACTACCTTCCTAAATAATAGATTTGTTATATTTGTTAGATCATCAGTTTTATGGCAAGATATAAAATATGTCATCTTGAAAAATCTATCTATAATAACAAATATGGAGTCTTTTCCTTTTCTTGACCTAAGTAAACCTAAAATAAAGCTATAGAAGTATCAAACCAAGGTTCTTAGGAACATGTAAAGGTATATATAATCCATGAGGCATCACTTTAGACTTGTTTACATGTTATGCACCTATCATAAATTCTTTGCACATCTCTTTTCATGTTATTCTACTAAGAATGTTCGTGTAAAACTTCTAAAGTCTTAGTAATCCCAAAGTGTCCTCTTAATCCACTACCATAAGCTTTCCTTACAAGTGATTCACACATTGAACAATTAGACACACAAAATCTTTTATCTTTAAATAAAAACCTATCATGCCTAAAAAATCCAATAGTTTCTACAAGTTCACATTGGAATTAAATTTTATCGAAATCAATATCATCAAGATATTTCTTTCACAAAATCAAATTCTAAAAGTCTAGTATTCAAAGTATTAAGAAGAATATACCTTTATGATATGCATATGCAACTATATTTTTCTTACCTTGTTTGTATTTGATAATATATGGGAATGTCTCAATCTATTCAATCCACTTGGCATGTCTACAATTCAACTTACCTTGACTTTTCGAGGGTCTTAAATATTGGTGATCAATATGAATTGCAAACTCTTTAGGTTAAAGGTAATGTTGTCAAATCTCCAAAGTCCTCACTAATATATATAACTCTTTATCATATGTGGGTAATTTAGAGTTTCACCATTAACCTTTTCACTTAAATAGGTCATGGACCTTTTATTCTGTGTTAAAACAACTATAATATCTATACATGAAGCATCACATTCAATTTCAAAAGTTTTTGTAAAGTTAAGCAAAACAAGTAATGAGGCTAAAATAAGCTTTTCTTTTAGCAAATTAAAAGTTTTTTCTTGTCTAATTTCCCATTTAAAACCCAATATCTTCTTTACAATTTTAGTTAATGGAGCAACAATTGTATTAAGATCTTTTATAAATCTCCTATATAAACGAGCCAATTCATGAAAACTTTTTACCTCACTTATCTTCTTAAATATAGGTCACTTTTTTATAGTATTAACCTTAGTCTCATCCATTTCAATACCTTTTTCACTAACAACATATCCAAGAAAAAATAATTTTTTCCATGCAAAAGTCACAATTCTTTAGATTAGCATACAAACTTTCCTTTCTAAGCATATCAAGTACCTATCTTAAATGATTTATATGCTCATCTAATCATTTACTGTAAATCAATATATCATCAAAATAAACAACTACAAACCTACCAATGAATACATGCAGTACATGGTTTAATAATCTCATAAAAGTACTAAGTGTATTAGTAAGTCTCAAAGACATGACTAACCATTCATATAAACCATATTTAGTTTTAAAAGCAATTTTTCATTCACCATATTTTTTTTATTATAATATGATGATATCCATTTTTAAGGTCAAATTAAAAAAACAAAAATATATGCAATTCATCAAATATATCATTTAATTTAGGGATAACATGTCTATACTTTACTGTTAAGTTTTGATTGCTTTATAATCAACACACATTCTCCATATACCATCATTTTTTTATACTAAAAATACATGAACAATATATGAACTCATACTCTCTAGAATGTACCCCTTCGATATTAACTCCTCCATTTGCCTTTAAAGCTCTTTTGTTTCCTCAAAATTACTTTTATAGGCTAGTCTATTAGGAATAGTTGAACTTGATACTAGATCAATCTGATGTTCTATTCCTCTTATAGATTGCAATCCACTTAGAATTTCATCAGAAAATTCA
>Ga0325410_1002062_pt1 | contig 22415 bp, 10 predicted proteins | sample PopdelMetagenome_16_FD_206182 | JGI IMG/M metagenome (GOLD analysis project Ga0325410, IMG submission 206182) | Populus deltoides microbial communities from Bellville, Georgia, United States - Xylem-PdIQD-R3 | ecosystem: Host-associated > Plants > Phyllosphere > Stem > Wood/Secondary xylem...
GTCGTTTCTTTCTCTTTTTCTAAAGAAACCAATGGAATATATTGGATTATATGCTAACCAATCTCCTAATCATCGGCATCATTCCATGTTTTTGTACTAAGATGGTCAAATTACGACTTTAACTGCAGGATCTGCTTTTAATCTTGCTATAATTAAGACATTGAAATGAAGGCTTGGTGAGCAGGCAAAGTCACTTGGCTAATTAGGAAAAAAAAAAACTTGAAAGTGAAGGTGAATCTGATGTAATCCTCCTTCAAAAGTACTATTTAATTATTTTTATTTTATCATTTGATATTAAATTTATTGTTAAATTTAATAATTTTTTTAATTTATTTTTTATAAGTTTATTCTAAGCTCATGACGATCAATTCGAGTGACTCGAGTTTTTTTTCTTATTCTAATTATTATTTTTTAATTTCATCCTTCAATATTAGATCGATAAAAAATTATATTTCGTGATTTTTTTTGTTTGCTTTTTATGAGTTTATCCTCGTCTTATGACTTTGATCACGAGTTTGACAGATTAACCTTAGTTTAACTCGAGTTATTTTTTGTGTCTTTTTTTTAATAAATTTTTTTTTAATTTTATCTTTCAACATTGAGTTTATTGAGAATTAAACTTCATAATTTGTTTGCTATTAGATTATCCCGGTCTCATAACCTAGGTAGCGGGTTTGACAAGTTAACTCATATTAACTCAGGTTATTTTTTTGGGTCCTATTTTTTAATTTATTTTTTTAATTTCATCATTTAACATTGAGTTTATTGAAAATTGAGTTTCATAATTTTTTTTGATTTGCTTTATGCAAAGTTATCATGGTCTTATAGATCAGTATGCAGATTGACGGGTTAACACAGACTGATTCAAATCTATACAATGTGTTGTCATCTCATTTTTTATATAAAAAGATCCCATCTTAAATATTTATCTGGAGTCAAACTATATTTTTACTGATCATCCGAGTTGTCTTTAGAGACCTATCAAAGTGAACAAGTTACATTGTATCAATCCTTATACAGTTTAATTTTTTTCTACTAGAAAAATTATTAATAATACCTAAATATTTTTTTAAAGTTAAAAAATTGACTCAGTTTGTAGTTTAGCACAAGTCAATCATCTAGTTAACATTAAAACTCAATTCCTCTCCCTTTTCTCCTTTTTTTTCTATGCCTATATATATATATATATATATATATATATATATATATATATATATATATATATAGCATTTCCAAACTAGTAATGATACGGTACGGAATGCATATGTAAACCCAATTAATACAGACCATTCATATCAAATTTATGAAAATTTTAATCCAAGTAATTTTTTTAATTTCCCTGATCCATTAAGAAAAGCAAATCACCATATATACAGACATGCATGGGACTTGTTTCGATTGTTTGGAATAGTTTTTAACATAATTTTTCAAGTGACTATATAAAAAACGCTTTTTAAATGTGCACATATAACTTAGTTGTCATTTGAAAAAGAGTCCACTGATTAGATAAGCTTGTAAATCACTAAATTAATCTGAATTAATATTTTTATTAAAAGCTTGATTGAGTTAATCTAATCTTTAAAAATCTAATCAATTAATTAAATTTTATCAAAACAAAATCTATCTTTACAATTTAACTTTGAACTCAACCTAGAAAAAGTTTTAAATCCTCAGGATCAAACCTAGCAAATTAAATTTAACAAATATTACATATAGTTGATCTAGAATACGCATACACTTTAATAATGAACGACAGTTATTTGCGTGATTTAATATAGCATAGTTTTAAAATTCGGTCTGGCCCGGCTGGTTGATTCAGGATCCATCTGATCCAGGGCTAGAACCGGGCTGGATTGAAAAAAAACAGGGAAGAAAAAAATCTGGTGTATCCCAGCAACCCAGTCAAAAATCTGATTGCAACCCATTGATTTTTTTATACTAAAACTATATTATTTTAATTTTTTTAAAAAAAAATAACCCGAACAATCTAGTAATCTGATTAAAACCTAGAATTCAGACCTTAAACCGGATCCGGGTATATAAACTATCCGACATAGAAATCCAAGCCTGTCTCTTTTCTTTTTCTGTAGTGAATTTTTTCCTCTAGAAAAGTTTCCTGTACAATCATTTTATTGCTCGAAGCTATCAAGGAGGGTCTCCTAGCCTTGCTGTTAGTTTCCTCCCTCTCATCTTTCTTTTAATCGTTTTTTAAGTATTTTTAGTAGTTTTTTTAGTTTTCGTTTCTCTTTGGAGGCTTACCACAAAGCCTCTTTTGGGTATATTTTCTTTTATATGTTTTTTTCCCTATTCCTACACTCTTTTTTTTGTGTGATTTGGGGAGTATTTCATAATGCGGATAAGATGTTGTTTGTTTAAAATTTTAAAATTAATTATTTTAGTATTTTTGAATCGGTTTTAATGTATTAATATCAGATTTAAAAAAATAAAAAAATATTATTTTAATATAATTTTAAATAAAAAACATTTAAAATATAATTTTTTTTGCATTTTAAAAAAATACACAGCGCAATGGCCATGGCCGAGACTGACCAAGAGGAGAGAAAAACTAGCATCCGCTTGCGAGATTGTCAAATGCCAGCAGTGCAATGGCCATGGCTGCGACTGAAACGGCGCGTGCAAAATGAGAACGGCGACAACCTCCACACTGCAGGTGGACGTGCAACTACAAAAGGTATACAAGAAGACGCCCACTAAAATGGAAAAGAATAAGTTATCTGAAGCCTAATATCACATCCCTATGTTTTTATTCGCGTGTATAACTTACCCTCTTTCTTAATTGTTTATTAATAAGGTCCTAAACTGTCAGTAATTTAATTGTTTTCTTTCCAGAATATCCATTAATTTGACCATATATTATTTTTTAAAAAAAAAACTAGGAATAATTTGGTGATTTTATAAAAACTAACGGGCCATTTTAAGAATTAGTATATAGTGTATGGACTAAGTTATGGTTTTTTAAACCAAAGAAACTAAGTTATTATATCGCTAAAAACACAAAAGTATTAATTAATATTTACTCAAAGGAAAAACTGCAAAAGAAAGCAAAGAATCTAAAACACATTGAAAGAAAAAGGAACAAAAGTAATGCCTTGAATATTGCAGTTTTAACCAAAAAAATAAAATGTACACTTTGTTTTCTAAAATAAACAAGAAACCACTAAACAAGATTTTAATCCTGTTTGATTTTACAATATGATTATATTATTCAAAAAATTTCAATTTTTTTACTTATTTTAAATTATTTTATTATATTAATATCAAAATAAAATTTTAAAAATAAAAAATATATTACTTTAATATTTTTTCAAATAATTGTTAACACGCTCCTTTTAACCTCACATTTGCAACCATCAAATCGATAACATCACATCATCCAGTTAGGTAAACAGAGTAGACCTATCATAAATTGACATGCAAGTTAAGGCACCAAAACTTGCAGGCTATGTTGGATGGTGCACGCACAAACAACACGCGAGCAGCAGTGGAAAGAATTATTTAATACTGTGGTAGCTATTAAAATATTTTAAAATTATATTTTTTAAAAAAATTTATTTTTAGTCCCAACATATCAAATCAATATAAAAATATAAAAAACGAATTTTCTTTTAATCAAAATTTGATAAAAACATAGCCTGGCCAAGAAGCCAATCGTGCTCTAAACACCAAACCAAGGCAGATCTTTTTGAAGTTTTTAAGAGTTTATATAATATAAAATGGTTATTTCAAGAATAAAAAAAGGAAAGACCATGCCTTTGATGGAGTAATACGGAGGAAGTGTGTGTGTGTAGAATTAGTTCATAAATGATTACCTTGAAAATTGCAGAAGCATTGAGTCCCTTTTACGCAGTTCATATATGACTTCACATACAAGCACATTGGAATCTTATGTATACAAAGAAATTATACACAAAAGGCTCCCATAAGGTATACCCTTAAAGAACCCATACATGGTCTTACTAATCACAAGTAAGCGAGTAAAATGTTCCAAGAAGTTGCCCAACTGCAGCAACTCAAGTTGTCAACTCTCTTGCGCTGCCAAACTTACCTGCAGAAACGGTTGCCAGCAATTTAGCATTTTTGTTTCTAGTAAATTTTACTCTCATCAGGATCCTACATTAAAATTTATGCGGAGATCAATAGACTCCCATGTAGTCTCACAGTAAATCACTAGACTCCCAAAAAACTAGTATCAAGCTATTCCCAATGAAAATGCAACCACTTCCTAACAGTTTTGAGAGCATTTACTCGTGTGATTTAGATACTGAGAGAATAATTCCAATTCCCAAAATGTAGCAAGTGTAAGATCTACATCGGCTGAAGGAGGATGATTAGCTTCAAACTGTAGGGGATTTCAGTGATGCTACTTAAAGCAGAAAACACTAAGGTATACTTGTTCAATAATTCAGAAAAAAAAGTTAAGGTCATATATTGTTCTATAGGAAAGAGAACATAATTGTCTAAGGTGCCCAGAAAATACTTACCATTTATAGCTTCATTCTTCAGCAAGAATCAAACAGCATAGAGCCTTACAACCTGGTGAATTGTGGCACGACACACAGGGCAACCCCATTTCTTGGCTTTGATTTCCTTCAAACAAGACATGCATCCAACCATGTGGCCACATGGAATGCAAGCTCCCTCAACTGGAGCATCTAAACATATTACACATGATGATGAACCTCCATCTTCTTTCTTTTCACCCGTGTTTTCTGGTAAATTCTCAATGGGCAGGGAAGAAATATCAAGGGGGCTGGAATCAATTGATGGATAGTGAATGGGACCATCTTCTATAAGCTCATCTACACTGGGTGGAGCTGATGGGACTGAATCTTGGGCATCAGTTGCTGTCTGGACATCAGCAACGCTGCTATTCAAGATCTTGGTTTGCAGAGTTGAGCTGCCACTAGATACAGCTTCATTAGGTGCCCATCCGCTGCTAGTTGTTTTTGGAGGAGGTGCTGCTGGCAAATCCATAGCACCTTGACCGCCAGCATTAACAGGGCAATTCCAGCTAGTGGATGAACTTGCTCCAGTGCTAGAGTGGGTATCAGAAATAGGTTGCTCTGCCATGGCAGACTGAATGGAGGCATTTATTGCCTTTGCTATCTCTGGATCTTCATCAGATGGTGGAGCAGTTGCTTGAACAGCCAGATTCTGAGATCCGGACAGAAATTCTGGAGGATGCATTACCTGTAACATTATAGGCATTCATGTCACAAGTCCTCTTGTAATGAACAAAGTCTTTGACTAAATGATATATAGCTCTTACTGACCATGCAAGTTTTTACATTAAAATTTCCCACTCTATACATAGATATGTAAACAACAAGGGAATTTCAATTGGAAGGTATGCAACACACTTGAAATGCTGATCAGAATCTAGACTGTAACAGATCACAACCAAACAGATACACTTGTGACATTAGGATCCTTTTCTGCATATTTAAGTAAAAAACATTTTTTAAAGGAAGCAAATCAACTGTTAGAATTTTAAATATGAAACAATTAATCAGGTGAAGAGGAACCTCAATCAGCAGTCTGTATGGATTACGATCAGAGTATTTCTGCCCATTAAAGCAGTGTAGCACCAATCATAAATAAATGCATTTCTTCAGCAGTAACCGTAGCGTAGTGACTAGTGTGCATTTCAGGGGAGTTTGAGCATGAGCTACCACTTACACAGTAGCAAGCATAATGACTAGTGTTCATTTCAAAGGAGTTTAGCGTGGGCTCATAAACTCTTGAAGAGGGACTATAAGCCTCAAGAGAAGTAGTCAAGTATATAATATACAAATATATGTCAACGAGAGAACAGTTAGAATTTATTAAAGACATTTAAGCTTTGGTTTCTCCCAACCTGAAACAAATGTATTGTTCTTCAATATGAGTTGTCAATTTGACCCAAGGTAACATGAAAACCATTAATAACCCAAAAATAACAGATTAAAGCCAACAAAATTCCCAGCAACAGCATGCATTCCTCCCATTTTAGAAGGCTCAGAATTTTCGGTAAGGGGAGGTTTTCATGTCTTCTTCTAAATGGATCTACTGGACTCCAGAACAACCCTATTCTCACGGAGGCTTCTTATTTGGCTATAGCATCTAACATTAGTTATGCTGGAATCTGGATAGTATTGGAAATTATAGCATTATAAAAAAAAAACTCCTCAAACATTATCATGGTTTTAATGAAAGAAAAGGAAAAATGCACATTCAAATACTTCAGCTGAAAAATTGTCTCATCTACTTGTAGCATACAAGTTATCAATTGCTCTACGACCAAAGAAGAACTGTAAACAAGTGTGAATTGAACCTGTGGTATTCCTTTGCACGCATCACAAAACCACTGAAGTTGTTGCTTGTCTCTTTCATTTGCAGGTGCGAGTTTAATGCGAGTTTCTGAAAACAAAACATATCAGGTTTAAGTATAAAATAATCAATACAAATTAAAAAAACTTTTGATTACTTAAATCTTAACCAAAAGCAAGTTACTTTTGATGTGGTGAATCATCAAAAAACTTTTTTTTGCTAGCTATCTGGCATGTCTAATTCTCGTTGGAGGCAGGAGCATGGCGACGTACACTATATCCAGAGTAGTTCGAAAGACATCTAGTTCCTTATGTTGTGAGGATTATTTATCATACTTACTTATGCCTAATAGTCTGAGGCCTACACCTCACTTGTCTCCGCTTCCTGCCTCTTGAGACTATGCATGACATAAAAAATCCAATGTAAATGTAGGGACTAGGAAACCAACATGATATCAACTTCAACAAAGGTCAATAAAAGATTCGTGAATAGTTATCATCATTGAGAAATTACTAGTGGAGTTGTCAACAATCATCACGGTAGGATCAGAGTGGTGAAACTTTGGTTGTTCCAGATTCGCTTTCCACAATGCAATTATCGTGTGTGGTTGAGCATCCTGGTCATCCATTAATATGTAGGAAAATTACCAAAAACCAGAAAGTCATAACTTAAAAGAGAAGAAAATAAAGCACTCTAAAACATAGGAATACAGCATCTTACATTTGCAAACACTACTTGGAATACAAATTCAAACAAGGAAAAAGGACAACAAAACTAAGATATAAAACCCTGATAACATACTATCATCAAAGGAAGAGACTGTTGAAAGTGAGTCGTCAGTCCCAGTTCATGCAACTTCATAAACAAAGTTTGCTTAGTTTTAACATGCAGTACACAGCGAGAGGTTCCAAAACCCAACCTATTCTGAAAAATTCTAGCACCAAAATGTTCAAGTGGTAATTGATGCAAAGCATGCTTGTATGTGGAAGCAGTAGCTAAACACATCACCACCTCTCACGCTGCGATCTTCTCATTTCTGAATGCCATGAAGTATTGACATCTTTGAAGACTATTTCAACAGCAAGAAGGAACAAAATAGCAGCATTTTAACCACCGAAGCTTGTAGCAGTACTGTAGGTGCTTGGATAACTTTATAAAATATCTTTGATTCAAGCCACTGTGCTAGGTGGGATGAGGAAGACTTCAACCAAGGAACGATAACCTTGTGTCTCACTCACATATAGAGGCACTCACACGGGGTTTTTAAAGGGATATATTCCATTAGTTTGAGTCTCAACCAGAGCTTCTATTTCCACCCGTGGAATGAGCTAGCCAAACAACATTTATTGTTTCTCACCACATTCTATTGATTAAATACATGGAAGGTTAACAGGTATAGCTATAGCCATTACGAATCCAAAACCAGATAAATTTTATGATAAAAGTGTGTTTTTGGTAAAACCCATAAAACCAACCCATGTGTATAAACAGGAATAAAGATAAACCACCGATGCAAACCAGGAATGTGCCGGACAAGAATTCCAAAAGCTTAAAGACAAATACAAGTATCATTACAGCAGAGCCTAGAACCAAAAAATAACTCTCAACGGCATCACAAAAACAAAAGCCTCCATCATTGTAAGCTTTTAACAATGAATGTGAATCTGGTATCCAATTTCTTGCAAATTAGAAAATTTTACTTGTCATACCTGCACACTAGAATAAATGGCAAGCTCCAACTTGTAAGGCATTCTAGGACTACGGGAACCAGTAGGTAAAACAACAACCCATCTGCACATGCCATGACACTATTAGGCATAACAAATCCAGTGCTTTTTGAGAACAATTAGCTGTATAGCAAATGTTACATGAAACAAGCCATTTTAAACTGTCTAGATGACATATTCCGTAACTTAAAATGGAGTAGCAAAAAACAACAAATAAAACCCCATCAATGCGAGAACACATGGAATTGATACCCACATGTTTCTTGAAACCAACCGAGGTGCCAATACTTCTAGAAATCCAGGTCCATAAAACTCCCGCAACCAACCAGAGAATAGGCAAATATGACTCTGCAAAGAATTAGGGGAAAAAATCTTTTTTACATGGTAAATAACAGAAATTATTTTCCCACGTTGCCCGGTTACAAAGTAGTTAAAACATCACAGCATGAACGGTTAAGCATACCTCAATTGCCCGGACAACATTGCCGTACCCTTTTGCCCTAGCAACTTCTAGAGGAGTTTGACAATCATCATTCATCACTAATGCATTTGCTGAAAATTGAAAAGAAACAAACACTTATTAAACTACCGCTGACACTAAAAAAAACTAAAAAAACTAGACAGCTGCAAGCAAATGAAGTTTCCAAAATTGACGGCAATAAACGACAGTGCACCTCACCTCCATGTGAAAGAAGTAACTTGACAGTATTTTCAAGACCTCTTTTTGCCGCATGATGCAAGGGAGTCCCCCCATTACGACCTACAGCTCAATAAAAAAAATAAAAAAAAAATTATACTCATAAACAGAATTAACACGTTAATCAAGAATCCGTGGGCAGAGGCAATTCCTTTTTAAAAAAAATCCTTTTCTGTAATATATTCGAAAATGAAGCTGTTTTGTTATATAGTGGAGTACTAAACTAATTAAGAACGAACTGATTTCTCTAAATTGAAAAATTAAGAAAGCAAATGAATATTTAAATTAGTAAAGAAAGGGATACCTGGGCGATAGGCATTAACATTAGCACCGAGCTCAATCAAAGTTTTAGCCACGTTAAAGAGTTGAGGATTCAAACACGCCACTATCAGTGGTGTTTTTCCTTCTTTATCAATCCACTGCACAACAAAACCAATTAGATTTAATTTTGTTTTTTATTTAAAAAATAATAAAAAGGCGAAAGATAAAAAAAGTTGGAATAATCGGAACCTCGAGGCGAGCGCCTTCTCTGCAAAGATTTTTGATTCCTTCTATATTGCTGCAATTCACTTGCTGATACAGCAACTCGTCCTTTGATTGCTGTTGCCCCATTCTTTTTTATATCACAAACAAACAAAAATGAAGGATTCCTTCCTTCCTGGATTGCCTTCTCTTCTCTTCTTGTATTATTTAGAGGTAAATCGGAGCGGAAAGCTACGACTATAATTTTCCTGGAAAATCGAATATCGATATTTTTATTTTTATTTTTTTGCTTAAGAAAGAAGAATTTGGAAAGTCAATTGATTGGAAATTTAAAATATAGGTGAGGAGTTGAATGGAACTAAACTAAGCTCACGTGTCCTCTAATTTTATGGTGTGGGCTAGAGAGCGCGTGGATGGTGGACCCGAAACCGCCTTCAACTTCATTGTTAAGGAATTTGCTTCTTCATCTTCTTCATTTTTTATTGATTTGGGCCCAAGCCCATGACACAAAAACCCAGCTATAAAATAAATTATTTTTTAAAATATTTTTTTATTTCAAAATATATTAATTTATTTTTATTTTTTAAAATTTATTTTTAAAATTAATACACCAAGAAATATTAGACTAAACAAACACCAAGTTATTTTATTATAAAACTATAAATTAATATTCTATTTGGATATCCCACATTTGATTTGTTACGAATGGTTTTAGGAATCATTCTCAATTCTAAAAAAAAATATTAAATAACCTTTCATATTTTATCTTTTCTTTTTACACAATGAATAATATAAATTCAAGCCGTGATCTATTAATATCCTTACTCAAAAAGTAGTTCGAGAAGAAAGTTATTGTTTCTTTCTCGAGTAACTCTTTTCTTATCAATGCAAGTATAGTTATTAAATCCAGTTCAGAAATTGACCCGGTTAAAGGGTCAGGTCCTGGGTTTATGGGTCAACTCGGGTTAACCCGGGTCAACCCATAAAACCCGGGTTATTTTGTGGAACCCAATGTGAAGGGCGTGGGAGAGGAATGAACATGATGTTGTGGTTATTTCATGCAGAGAGAGAAGGTACTTTTAATCTGATCACCATCACCTTACAAAGTTCATCTAGCCTCTCTGCTGCTTAACTCCCCCATGCTTTAAAGCTTAAAAACATCGCACAAACCCTCTCTCTTTTATATCCTTCCCCTGCAAAATCCCGTGATTCATCTACCCTCTCTCTTTTACATCTTTCCCCTCACAAAGTTAAAGACTTGTTGATGGTAATAAAGCCTTTGGTGCTGGTACTGCTACAGTGCTACCTGTTGCCTCTCTCTCTCAGTATTAATAAAGCCTGCTAGATGTTAAACATGGATTCTAGAAAGTGGAGCCGACTTAGGATCCAAAGATGTTCAAATCCAGTTCCAATCTGGATAAAAGAAAGAAAATGATGAGAATCACGGCGGAGGGCTACTACCACTAGGAAGAAGAAAGCCTTTAGTACCTGATTCCTCGCTCTTAGTCATCGCTGTGTGAAGGAGTAGGTGAATAAACATCCGGCAAAGGCTTGTTGATCCACCACAAAATTATATTAATTTATTTTTGTTTTTTAAAATTTATTTTTAATATAAATACACCAAGCAAAATTAGATTAAACAAAAACCAAGTTTTTCTACTATAAAACTATAAACTAATATTCTATTTGGATATCTCACATTTGATTTGTTACCAAATGGTTTTAGGCAGGGGCAGAGCAAGAAAAAAAAATCAAGGGGGGCCAAATTAAAAGAATTACTCTAAAAGAGATTCAAATTTCAAGGGAGGGGCTGGAAAAAATTTTCCTTGCAAGGGTCGGGGCCCTTGCCAGCCCCCCGCCTCCGCCACTGGTTTTAGAAATCATTCTCAATTCTAAAAAAAAACATTAAATATCCTTTTATATTTTATCTTTTCTTTTTACACAATGAATAATAAAAATTCAAGCCGTGATTTATTAACATCTCTTCTCAAGAAATAGTTCGAGAAAAAAACTATTGTTGTTTTCTCGATTAACTCTTTCCTTATCGATGCAAGCATCAGTGATAATGTAGTGTTTTATATTTAGGGTAACCTCTTATTGGTCCCCAATTTATACACCAATTTATACACCAATTTTCAATTAGGTCATCAATCAAATTTTATATTAATTTGATCATTAAAATACCGGAAATTCACAATTGATTCTCCTTCATGTTTCTCGTCTAAACTTTGTAATTTATAAAATAAAAGGAGGTCATTTTATGCCATTTTTCTAGCAATAATTCTAAGAACACAAGAACCTGACCGAGGATTTCTAAAACGATAAATTTGATTAGAAAATAGGTTGGGATCTAATTGAGAAATGGGTAACAAGTTAGGGACTAAAGTGAGGTTATCCCTTTATTCAACTTGTATTGAATGGATGTGGACGACATTTAGGAGAAGACAAAAAACATCCTACGTGCTTTATGCAATTGGATTGCGGAATCAAATTTCAGTAACAAAAAAATATATGATATTTTTAATTTTTTTTATAATTTTTAAAAAGTATTTTTTATTTAAAATAAAAGGAAAATATTTTTCTAAAATCAAGTTAAATTTTTCTTTGACTGCAAAATATTTTTTATTTACCAATTTTTTTAATGACAAACAAATACAGAAAAGTTTGAAAATTGATTTTCAAAAAACCATTTTCCGCCAAACAAACAATGCTTTTTGGGTATATTTTTTTTTTCTAGGCTTACACTCATTTTTTATGTGATTTAGGAGTGTTTTGGAGTTAAAATATTATTTGTTTAAAATTTATAATTTTAACCAAAATTACTTTTTAGTATTTTTTAATCGTTTGGATTTCTTAATACAAAAAATAAATCTAAAAATTTAAAAATAAAAAATAATTTGTTAATATATTTTTTAATAAAAAAATATTTTAAAAATATTTTCTATCGCAATCCTAATATTTACGCAACTTATTGGCCTTGGCCGAGACTGACCAAGAGGAGAGAAAAACTAGCATCCGTTTGCGAGATTGTCAAATACCAGCAGTGCAATGGCCATGGCGGAGACTGGAACGGCGAAAGCAAAATGAGAACGGCGACAACCTTTAAAAATGGAAAAGAATAAGTTACCTGAAGCCTAAGATCACATCCCTATGATTTTATTTGCGTGTATAACTTACCCTCTTTCTTAATTGTTTATTAATAAGGTCCTAAACTGTCAGTAATTTAATTGTTTTCTTTCCAGAATATCCATTAATTTGACCATATATTATTTTTTTAAAAAAAAATCTAGGAATAATTTGGTCATTTTATAAAAACTAACGGGCCATTTTAAGAATTACAATATAGTGTATGGACTAAGTTATGGTTTTTTAAACCAAAGAAACTAAGTTATTATATCGCTAAAAACACAAAAGTATTAATTAATATTTACTCAAAGGAAAAACTGCAAAAGAAAGCAAAGAATCTAAAACACATTGAAAGAAAAAGGAACAAAAGTAATGCCTTGAATATTGCAGTTTTAACCAAAAAAATAAAATGTACACTTGTTTTTCCTAGATGATTTTGTATAGTATCATGGTTGCAGGTTCTTACAATATATATATATATATATATAATTTAATAATTTTTTTAATATTGAGCTAGTTGATAATTTAACTTTGTAATTTTTTTTTACAAGTAAAGCTAAATCATGTAGGGAAAGCACTGTAGTTTTCCTCACGAAACACTGTGGATTGCTATAGTATTTCTGTATATATTTTTTTTTGTTTTTTTATTATGATTTTTTCCAAAATTATATTTGTTGATTTTGTTTGGGAAACACTGTAGCAATCCACATGATTTGTTTTGGTTATATTTTTTTTAAAATTATCTTTATCAATTTTAGTTTTTTAATATTACAGTTACAATTAAGGTTAAATCATGTGGGAAAAAGACTATAGTTTTCTTCACAAAACACTATGAATTGCTACGGAGTTTCTCTGCATGAGTTTTTTTTTTGTTTTTTTCATGAAATATTTATTTCATCACATTTTTAGTTTTTATTATTTAATATTAATTCACAAATATAATATCATCAAACACATTTATTTTATAAGTATCTGACAGCATGCAAGTATGCCATCTAGTCACATAAGGTGTACCCTTAAAGAACCCATTAATAATCACAAGTAAGCGAGTAAAATGTTCCAAGAAGTTGCCCAACTGCAGCAACTCAAGTTGTCAACTCTCTAGCGCTGCCAAACTTACCTGCAGAAACGGTTGCCAGCAATTTAGCATTTTTGTTTCTAGTAAATTTTACTCTCATCAGGATCCTACATTAAAATTTATGCGGAGATCAAGAGCCTCCCATGTAGTCTCACAGTAAATCACTAGACTCCCAAAAAACTAGTATCAAGCTATTCCCAATGAAAATGCTACCACTTCCTAACAGTTTTGAGAGCATTTACTTGTGTGATTTAGATACTGAGAGAATAATTCCAATTCCCAAAATGTAGCAAGTGTAAGATCTACATCGGCTGAAGGAGGATGATTAGAGCTTCAAACTGTAGGGGATTTCAGTGATGCTACTGAAAGCACAAACACTAAGTTATACTTGTTCAATAATTCAGAAAAAAAAAAGTTAAGGTTATATATTGTTCTATAGGAAAGAGAACATAATTGTCTAAGGTGCCCAGAAAATACTTACCATTTATAGCTTCATTCTTCAGCAAGAATCAAACAGCATAGAGCCTTACAACCTGGTTAATTGTGGCACGACACACAGGGCAACCCCATTTCTTGGCTTTGATTTCCTTCAAACAAGACATGCATCCAACCATGTGGCCACAAGGAATGCAAGCTCCCTCAACTGGAGCATCTAAACATATTACACATGATGATGAACCTCCATCTTCTTTCTTTTCACCCGTGTTTTCTGGTAAATTCTCAATGGGCAGGGAAGAAATATCAAGGGGGCTGGAATCAATTGATGGATAGTGAATGGGACCATCTTCTATAAGCTCATCTACACTGGGTGGAGCTGATGGGACTGAATCTTGGGCATCAGTTGCTGTCTGGACATCAGCAACGCTGCTATTCAAGATCTTGGTTTGCAGAGTTGAGCTGCCACTAGATACAGCTTCATTAGGTGCCCATCCGCTGCTAGTTGTTTTTGGAGGAGGTGCTGCTGGCAAATCCATAGCACCTTGACCGCCAGCATTAACAGGGCAATTCCAGCTAGTGGATGAACTTGCTCCAGTGCTAGAGTGGGTATCAGAAATAGGTTGCTCTGCCATGGCAGACTGAATGGAGGCATTTATTGCCTTTGCTATCTCTGGATCTTCATCAGATGGTGGAGCAGTTGCTTGAACAGCCAGATTCTGAGATCCGGACAGAAATTCTGGAGGATGCATTACCTGTAACATTATAGGCATTCATGTCACAAGTCCTCTTGTAATGAACAAAGTCTTTGACTAAATGATATATAGCTCTTACTGACCATGCAAGTTTTTACATTAAAATTTCCCACTCTATACATAGATATGTAAACAACAAGGGAATTTCAATTGGAAGGTATGCAACACACTTGAAATGCTGATCAGAATCTAGACTGTAACAGATCACAACCAAACAGATACACTTGTGACATTAGGATCCTTTTCTGCATATTTAAGTAAAAAACATTTTTTAAAGGAAGCAAATCAACTGTTAGAATTTTAAATATGAAACAATTAATCAGGTGCAAGAGGAACCTCAATCAGCAGTCCGTATGCATATGATCAGAGTATTTCTGCCCATTAAAGCAGTGTAGCACCAATCAGAAATAAAAGCATTTCTTCAGCAATAACCGGAGCGTAGTGACTAGTGTGCATTTCAGGGGAGTTTAAGCATGAGCTACCACTTACACAGTAGCAAGCAGGCTCATAACTGTCCAAAGGAAATCATAATGACTAGAGTTCATTTCAAAGGAGTTTAGTGTGGGCTCATAAACTCTTGAAGGGGGACTATAAGCCTCAAGGGAAGTAGTCCAGTACATAATATACAAATATATGTCAACGAGAGAACAGTTGCAATTTATTTAAGACATTTAAGCTTTGGTTTCTCCCAACCTGAAACAAATGTATTGTTCTTCATTATGAGTTTTCAATTTGACCCAAGGTCACATGAAATCCAATAATAACCCAAAAATAACTGATTAAAGCCAACAAAATTGCCTGCAACAGCATGACATTCCTACCATTTTAGAAGGCTCAGAATTGTCCGTAAGGGGAGGTTTTCATTGTCAATATATTCGTCTTTCCTTATTTAGTTTCTTTCATAGCCATATATCCCTTGATTATCTCTCTAAGATTTTCATTATTGTTCTATATATTCTTACTGTAATCCTTCCTATAATAGGCCTAGGATTAAGGAATCTGATTATGTTTATTAGACCCTAGAATTAGGGGATTTGATCATTCTTGATGTGTTTATATATTGCAACTCTCTTAGTAAAAGATACAGAAAACATTTCAGAAATTCTCTAGTATTATCTTGTCATTCATGTCCTCTTCTAAATGGATCTACTGGACTCCAGAACAACCCTATTCTCAAGGAGGCTTCTTATTTGGTTATAGCATCTAACATTAGTTATGCTGGAATCTGGATAGTATTGGAAATTATTGCGTTATAAGAAAAAACTCCTCAACAGTTATCATGGTTTCAATGAAAGGAAAGGAAAAATGCACATTCAAATACTTCAGCTGAAAAATTGACTCATCTACTTGTAGCATACAAGTTGTCAATTGCTCTATGACCAAAGAAGAAGAACTGTATACAAGTGTGAATTGAACCTGTGGTATTCCTTTGCATGCATCACAAAACCACTGAAGCTGTTGCTTGTCTCTTTCATTTGCAGGTGCGAGTTTAATGCGTGTTTCTGAAAACAAAACATATCAGGTTTAAGTTTAAAATAATCAATACAAATTAAAATATATATATATATATATTACTTAAATCTTAACCAAAAGCGAGTTACTTTTGACGTGGTGAATCATCAAAAAAAAATAAAATTGTTAGCTATCTGGTATGTCTAATTCACGTTGGAGGCAGGAGCATGGCGAGGTACACTATATCCAGAGTACTTCAAAAGATATCTAGTTCCTTATGTTGTCAGGATTATTTACCATACTTGCTTATGCCTAACAGTCTGAGGCCTATACCTTGCTTGTCTCCGCTTCCTGCCTCTTGAGACTATGCATGGACATAAAAAAATCCAATGTAAATGTAGGGACAACGAAACCAACATGACATCAACTTCAACAAAGGTCAATAAAAGATTCGCAAATAGATATCATCATTGAGAAATTACTAGTGGAGTTGTCAATAATCAACACAGTAGGATCGGAGTATTGAAACTTTGGTTCTTCTAGATACGCTTTCCACAATGCAATTAGTGTACGTGGTTGAGCATCCTGGGCATCCATTAATATGTAAGAAAATTACCAAAAAACAGACACTCATAACTTAAAAGAGAAGAAAATATAGCACTTTAAAACATAGGAATACAGCATCTTACATTTGCAAACACTACTAGGAATACAAATTCGAACAAAGAAAAAGGACAACGAAACTAAGATATAAAACCCTGATAACATACTATCATCAACGGAAGAGACCATTGAAAGTGAGTCGTCAGTCCAATTTCATGCAACTTCATGAACAAAGTTTGCTTTGTTTTAACATGCAGTACACAGTGAGATGCGGAAGACTTCAACCTAGGAACGATAACCTGGTGTCTCACTCACATGTAGAGGCACTCTCACGGGGTTTTTAGAGGGATATATTCCATTAGTTTGAGTCTCAACCTGAGCTTCTATTTCCACCTGTGGAATGAGCTAGCCAAACAACATTTATTGTTTCCCACCACATTCTATCGATTAAATACATGGAAGGTTAGCAGGTATAGCTATAGCCATTATGAATCCAGAACTAGATAAATTTTATAATAAAAGCGTGTTTTTGGTAAAACCCATAAAACTGCTAGAAAGCCAACCGATGTGTATAAACAGGAATGAAGATAAACCACCGATGCAAACCAGGAATGTGCCGGACAAGAATTCCAAAAGCTTAAATACAAATACAAGTATCATTACAGCAGAGCCTAGAACCAAAAAATAACTCTCAACTGCAGCACAAAAACAAAAGCCTACATCATTATAAGCTTTTAACAATGAATGTGAATCTGGTATCCAATTTCTTGCAAATTAGAAAATTTTACTTGTCATACCTGCACACTAGAATAAATGGCAAGCTCCAACTTGTAAGGCATTCTAGGATTACGAGAACCAGTAGGTAAAACAACAGCCCATCTGCACAAGCCATGACAGTATTAGGCATAACAAATCCAGTGCTTTTTTAGAACAATTAGCTGTATAGCAAATGTTACATGAAACAAGCCATTTCAAACTGTCTAGATGACAAATTCCGTAACTTAAAAAGGAGTAGCAAAAAACAACAAATAAAACCCCATCAATGCGAGAACACATGGAATTGATACCCACATGTTTCTTGAAACCATCCAAGGTGACACTATTTGTAGATATAAAGGTCCATAAAACTCCAGCAACAAACCAGAGAATAGGCAAATGTGACTCTGCAAAGAATTAGAGGGGAAAAAATCTTTTTAAGTGGTAATTAACAGGAATTATTTTCCAACGTTGCCCAGTTACAAAGTAGTTACAACATCACAGCATGAACTGTTAAGCATACCTCAATTGCCCGGACAACATTGCCGTACCCTTTTGCCCTAGCAACTTCTAGAGGAGTTTGACAATCATCATTCATCACTAATGCATTTGCTGAAAATTGAAAAGAAACAAACACTTATTAAACTACCGCTGACACTAAAAAAAACTAAAAAAACTAGACAGCTGCAAGCAAATGAAGTTTCCAAAATTGACGGCAATAAACGACAGTGCACCTCACCTCCATGTGAAAGAAGTAACTTGACAGTATTTTCAAGACCTCTTTTTGCCGCATGATGCAAGGGAGTCCCCCCATTACGACCTACAGCTCAATAAAAAAAACCATGGAACTTGACATAGTATTAAAATCTGGATGAATAAGTAGTTATCAGTTTGATTTTTATCATTTTATTCATTTAATAAAAATTAAGTAAAGGACTTCAAGTCCAAAATTTTTTTGCTTTAGTAATATACTAGTTACATTACCATGTTGCAGGTCAATTTTTTTGACAAAAAAATATCAAAAAAAATTAAAATTTAAAAGTATTAGGTTTTTCTGCAAAGATATACTCAAGAGTTTTGGATTTAGGTGCAACGCCTGACCTAAAAGTAGTATTTATAATATTAATAATAACATTAAACTTGCATAAACCAAGTTTAAGTGGGTTTGGCAATAATACCAAACCTAATAGCCTTGGATGTGGATTTGGCTGCAAAGTCTTTTTCTTTTTCTTCATTCGTTCTTTTTCTAGATGTCTTGCCCGCGCAATGCCGCGGACTTGTGACATGCTTGTGTGTTGTTGGTTTGTGGAAAAAAAATTATATGTAGAAAAACTGTTGCAATCCATAATGTTTTCAAGAAAAAAGCTATAAAACTAAATTCTCAACTAGATTAATATTTATAAAATTAAATGAATGAAGAAAATTTTGAAAAAAAATCATAAAAAAACCGAAAGAAAAAAAACATGCAGGGAAACACATCAAGCCCGGAATCCTTGTCATGAAAGTTTGATAACTAAATAAAAAAATTGAACATTAACAAACTAAATTAAACGAAAAAAATTAATTAAAAAGGAAAAAAACTAAAACAAACAAAAGGCATCAGCTTTTTCACTGTGGAATGCACTGTGCAGTCCATAGTCAAAGGCATAAAATGGCAAAAAAGCAAAAAGAATTTTTTTTTCTTTAATTAGCCAAACCTAAGATAACTAAATAAAAAAAGGCATCAACCAATAACTAAATAGAAAAAAATTTCATATTAATGAACTAAATTAAATAGAAAAAATATTAATTCAAAAGAAAAAATAACAGAAAAAAACTTTTAAGAATAAAAAAACAAATGAAGAAAAAAAAATCTAAATTAACTGGATAACCCATTAAACCTAAGATCCATGTCATGAAAGTTTGATAACTAAATAGAAAAATATTTAACATCAACAAACTAAATAAAAAAATTAATTAAAAAAAAAAGCATCAACATTTTCACCGTGAACTACACTATGCAGTCCACGGTGAAAGGAAAGGCATAAAAAGAAAAAAAAAACTAAAGGCATCATCCTTTTCACTGTGGACTACATGCAATATTAAAAGATGAAATCGGAAGAAAAAAAACTAATAAGGAAAAAGGAAAAAAATTAAATCAACTGAGTTAACCCGTCAAATCAGGTTAACCCGTCAAACCCGAGATCAGTGTCATGAAAGTGTGATAACTAAATAGAAAGAAAATTTAATATTAATGAACTAAATTAAAAAGGAAAAAGCAAAGAGAAAAAAACCCACAGAAAGAAATAAAACTAATGAAGAAAAGGAAAAAAAACATTAAATCAATTGGGCTAAACTAATGAAAAAAATTTAATATTATGAAATTATAGACAAAAAATAAACTAAAAGCTTAATTTTTTTCACTGTGGACTACACCGTGCAGTTCCTAGTAAAAGGCTTAAAAAGGAAAAGTAAAAGGAAAAAAAAACAAAGGCATACACCACGGGTTAATTTGTTTTTCGAGTATAAAAAATATCAAAAAAGATAAGATCTAAAAGTGATAGGTTTTTTTGTAAATATATACCCAAAAGTCTTGGGTCTAGCTGCAACGCTTGACCCAAGAGTAATATTTATAATATTAATAATAATATTAAATTTACATGACTTAAGTTTAATTGAGTATAGCTGTAACACCGGACCCAAGAGCATTGGATGTAGGTCTGACTATAAAGTCGTGTTATAAAAGTACAATAACTAAATAAATTAATTAAAAAGAAAAAAACAATTAGGAAGAAAAAAACTAATGAAGAAAAGGAAAAAAATCTGAATTAACTGGGTTAATCCTTTAAACCAGGTTAACCCGTCAAACCTGGGATCTGCGTCATGAAAGTTTGATAACTAAATAGAAAAAAAAATTGACAGGTTTGCCCAGAATTAACTGGGTTAATCCGTCAAACTAAGTTAACCCGTCAAGCCCGAAATACGTATTATGAAAATCTGATAATTAAATAGAAAGAAATTTAACATTAACAAACTAAACTAAAAGAAAAAAAATTAATTAAAAAGAAAAAAAAAATTTAGGTTAACTCGTCAAATCAGGTTAACCCATCAAACCTGAGATTCGTGTCATGAAAATCTAATAACTAAATAAAAAAATTAAACATTAACAAATTAAATTAAACAAAAAAATTCATTAAAAGAAAAAAAATTAAAAACAAAAAAAACAGCTACAGTACTTTTTAGGACATGTTATAATAGAACAAAATAATATAATACAATAATAATTATAATAATATAATATATTAATAATAAGAAAATAATAAGGAAAGTTAAAAGGAATCAACAGTAATTTTCCTATATCTTTTAGAGTATTATTTAATTAAAAATAATATAAATTATATTTTAAAATTTCAACCAAAATTTAAACTATGAAATTAAAATTGTTATTTTGCCATCCTCACATACTCATAAACAGAATTAACACCTTAATCAAGAATCCGTGGGCAGAGGCAATTCCTTCAAAAAAAAATAAAACAAAAAAAACAAAAAAAAATTCTTTTACTGCAAGATATTCGAAAATGAAGCTGTTTTGCTATATAGTGGAGTACTAAACTAAGCTGTAAGATATTCGAATCTGTATTTGGTATTGCGGTAATTGTTGTGCTTGTGATTTGAAAAAAGTTGTTTTATAAAAAGTACTTTTAGTTGAGGTTGGTTTGAAAAAATAGGTGTTTGGTTAAAACTGTGGTTGAAATTGAGGTTGAAGAAAAAATAGTTTAATATATTTGGTTAAGAATGCTTTTGAAATTAAGGTTATAAAATAATTTTAAAAAATATATATTAATATTGATAGTTTTAAATTTAAATATTGTGGATTTAACTATTGCTATTACATCATGAAATAAAAAATACTTTATATAAAATATTTTTTATTATTCCATGAAACCATTTATAATTCCATTACGTACGAAATACATCCGACAAAAACTACAGTTTCCATAATTTTTTGAGCGTAGATAAAATATTATCAAGTATAAAATTGATATTATAGTGCGAATGAATTTAATTCACTCTATACTATTTAAAAAAAAACAGTTAAAAAAATTAACACATAAAAAAAAGAAGTCACGTGAACAGTGCAAGTGAATTGCACTGTTCACGTGAACAGTACATTTCACACGTGAATAGTGCAAAGAGAATTACATTGTTCATTACTTTTTAAGTGAACAGTGTAATTTTCTTGTACTGTTCACATTAACAGTGTTCAATATATACTGTATATGCTAATTGCATTGTTCAGAACACTGCAATTAGCATGCATAGTAAGGAAGAAGCAGTGTTTTGCTACCTTTTCTTTTCCTGTATATCAAACGCTAAAATATGTAGGCCCCATGTATAGTAAAGTATGTATTTTTTTTCAACCAAACAGCTGCAAACTACATTTTAATTAAAATGCAGTCGCAACCGCGTAGCCAAACGGGCTTACAGTGGAGTACTAAACTCATTAAGAAGGAACTAATTTCTCTTAATTGAAAAATTAAGAAAGCAAATGAATATTTAAATTAGTTAAGAAAGGGATACCTGGGCGATAGGCATTAACATCAGCACCGAGCTCAATCAAAGTTTTAGCCACGTTAAAGAGTTGAGGCTTCAAACACGCCACCATCAGTGGTGTTTTCCCTTCTTTATCAATCCACTGCACAACAAATCCAATTAGATTTAATTTTGTTTTTTTATTTAAAAAATAATAAAAAGGCGAAAGATTAAAAAAAAAAAAAAAGGTGGAATAATCGGAACCTCGAGGCGAGCGCCTTCTCTGCAAAGATTTTTTATTCCTTCTTTATTGCCGCATTTCACTTGCCGAAACAGCAACTCGTGCTTTGATTGCTGTTGCCCCATTCTTTTTTATATCACAATCAAACAAAATTGAAGGATTCCTTCCTTCCTGGATTGCCTTCTCTTCTCTTCTCTTCTCGAATTATTTAGAAGTAAAT
>Ga0325410_1002063_pt1 | contig 22405 bp, 14 predicted proteins | sample PopdelMetagenome_16_FD_206182 | JGI IMG/M metagenome (GOLD analysis project Ga0325410, IMG submission 206182) | Populus deltoides microbial communities from Bellville, Georgia, United States - Xylem-PdIQD-R3 | ecosystem: Host-associated > Plants > Phyllosphere > Stem > Wood/Secondary xylem...
GAAATGATGTGGATTTGACATCATTTTGCTGCCAGTGGACAGTGAGAAGAGGATATAAGAAGATAGCCAATGATTCCAAAGCAGAGAGGGCATTAAAGCTTGGAATCACCAAGTTTCCATTGCTGCTAGCTCAAGCTAAATTGCTAAATGTAGAATAAAGTTAGCAAAGGACAAGAATAGTTTCAGTGCTTATTTCGCAGTGCCATGGAAATTATTTTTTTATTTTAAAATAATATTGTTTTAATTATTTTTACTTCACTGTCATAAGCTGTTAATAATCTTTAATTACTTTATTAATTAAATCTCGTAGCCTTACTCGACTCGACAACTTTACTTGTACATGACGTTTGTACTAAATATATATACACACATCGCTGGCAAACTTTTTATTTGATAAAAGAATTAGCTCGAGAAAGTTGAGCTAACATATAATTAAATTAAAAGAAGGTGCTGAAGTGAGAAGATAAGACGGTGATAAGATTATTCTTGGCTCAAGTTGGGGTCTAGCTGATATCAAAATCCATTATGAAGGAGGAGGACTGTAAGGACGGCTATGGAAAATCTTAATTTAACACAGGGAGCTGCAGGGGCGTGCGTGCACTTTATGTGGCTTGACTTTGGCTTTGCTTCATCCTCTAGAACACAGATTTTGTGACTCCACCTCACTAACCCACCATTATTGATGATCGAAGAGTGAGCGCACGAAAGTCCATGGCTTCTCTCTCTCTCATTGCTAGAAGAAGGTGTTCATGAGGTCATAGTTTAAACCCTAGCTAAAGGAAACAATATTGGCTTGAGTGCCCACAAATATCAGCACATGCATACTAGAACAAGTGCATGCATGAGGTCATAATCAACCACCATTAATTATTCATGTTCTTCGTTTTGTGTTTCACTATAAAGAAGTAGCAAGTGGCGCATTTCTTCCCCTTGAAGCTCGTGAAACACAGTTTTCCTTTTCAATGCTATCTTTTTAGTTGTTAGTTCTCTCTCTTCTTTTTTTTTTTTTTTTTTAGATTAACAGTTTCAAAGTTCGAAACAGAGAGAACCACTCATGCAGATAAGATAGAAACACATGAAAATAAATATGCAGTTTTAAAAATTAATAATGATAAAGAAGAAATGCTACAATATATTATTTAACTCCATATTAATTTCAAAGAAAAAATCTTTAATTAAATTCATCTTCTTACTTGCAAGACCCAGACTTTTAATCCAAGCTCAAGCCCAAGTCAGCTCAAACCCAACTTAAGTTAACCTAGATATATAAGAAAAGGTTGCAAGAGAATTACTGTTCTCTCTTCTAAGTCTTGTGGCCGTCGTGACCCTCTCCTCATCAAACCAAGAATTTCAGTTTTTGATCTTGAGTTTTGGGTTTAAGAAAAGTAAAAGTAGCAAGTAAGTGATTCTTTCTCATATTACTTTTGATTATGATTTATTTATGGAAAGATTAAAGAAGAGATTAGGGTTTATGAGGATTTGAAGTTTATTTAGTTAAGATTAATTCATGATTATTAAGGGTTTAATGTTAAGCGATTAATTTTGAGTATGTTGTTAAAAATAAAGATTTATGAGTTGATTTGTTTAAATTGATTTTTATGTGTTAAGAAATTCATTTCAACCTTGCTGGAAAATCTGGACAGAATGGTCTTGAGGTTGAAGATGACAAAATTTTATTTTGGTCATTGATTTATGAAAATTACAGTTTAGTCCCTAAACTTTGAAAAATTATAATTTGACCCTGATATGTCTTTTGAGATTCTGGGCAGTGTTATTATGAGGTTAAGGGTGATGAATCTCAGCTTCGTAATTGATTTGGAATATTTTCAGTTTGGTCCCTCAATTTTAGGAATTTACATTTTAGTCCCTAAACTTTATAAAAATTACAGTTCAGTCCCTGGTTTGTTCTAGACAGAATTGAGGATGGTTTATGGGTGAAATTTCAGTATGGTTATGCATTTATAGTTTGGTCCAGTTTTGGTAAAATTATGTTTTGGTCCCTGTTTTGGATAATTGTCGTTTTAGTCCCTAAACCTAGGAGACTAAACCTGATTTTTTTTTATGCATTGGAATCTTTTAATTGCGTTGCTTTTGAGTATATTTCATATATTTATTGTAGGTTCTCCTAACGATCCTCAACAGGTTTTTCGGGTCTTTCATTTGATATTCCTTTTAGTTCTATATTTTTTGGGTGAGTAAGATAATCTTTAATATGCATATAATATAAATAAATATGTATGTTGATTATACGATTAGTACAACCAGTAAATTTCTTGAATATTTATATATATTGCTTTATTTTCCGAGTACTCTTTTATTCTTGAATTTGCACTCGCAATCTGTCGAACTAAATGTTATTTGGTATGATATACGTTTCTTTGATGATTTTGTGAATATCTATTATGCCTTAATATAGGACTTGTCAGTAACTCCATGCTAACAGAGAGTAGTTAGCCTATGTGAACATAGTATTTTATACGTATACCTATCTGGTGAGAGAGGTATCAGCCTGTGGCGACTGATCATCCCACAGTGATCACCTTCGGGTGTCATGATCTCTGACATGTATTTCACTACTTTATGATAATATGTTTAGTATGTCTATGTATATGTATGTCAAAATAAATCATCTTGTAAACTATTAATATCTAAAATGTATATTAAATGTTATTCCATCATTGAGTTGGTTGAACTCACCCCCCATTCTTAATATTATTTCAGGTTCTTAGTTTCTGATAGCAGGTGAACTTAGTTGAGTGTTCTTGCTACTTCAGTTTTGGGTCGGCATATCTTGCTTATTTTTCGATGCTTTCCTTTTAGTTTTGATTCGATGTCTTAGATGCTCTCCTATTACTCTATTTTAATTAAGTTTGGATTTTGACAATGTAATAAGTATTATAAAATATTGTCTTTGTTTTAATTACTGATGAGAAGTTTTGAACTATCATTTGATTTCATTAGTTTTGGATAATATAATATTTCTGAAAATTATGAAATACTGCGTATTTTTAAAAACATTTGTTCTTTTGATATGTTCGTTCCAAGGCTTAGCGTAGGTGGGTGTCCTTCCGACATTGCTCCTGCGTTGTCGGTCACGGACCCGGGATTCGGGTCGTGACATTACTATTTCGCATCGATTCCTAATTTCTTTTCTCAAATTCAAGTTTACGATCATCATTAAATAATAGTGAAGAGAATTGAAATGAATTTTAAAATGGAATAATTAATTAAGTGTGATTTTATTGTAATTAATACAAGAGATTATAATTTTAAACTTATAAACAATCTAAAATTAGCCTAAAATAATATATGTGATATTATTTAAGGGACAAATTGATATTTTATCATTTATAGGATTTTCGAGTTTTTTTATAAATAGAAAGTCATGACTTTTATTTTATGTGTAGTAAATTATGCAGAAACTATGTAAATTACTGAACACCTGAAAAACACAAAAAAAACTTGCACTCAAAAGCACAACAATCTCTCTCTCCTAAAAGAGTTTAAGAGATTTTTTATTGGTGCTTCATGTGGATTACCGTTAGTTGTCGGACACTTAGATGACTTATGGTTTATAACAACTCAGCCTTGAAGTAATTATTCAAAGGTGAAAAATATTTGATTTTTAGGTAATCTTCGTATCAACCCTAAATAACTCTAGATCTGTTTAACGGGATCCTTATGGCTCCTAAAAAAATTTAAAATCCAATATTTTATGAAATATACACAAACATAATTATGAAAATCATAAGAATTTTTTTTTATAATGATAATCTGCTAAAATTTCAACAAAGTCTCTCCTATATTGGAAGATCTCTAGTTATCGACTATATCTTATTACACTTCTATTCACATTTTCCATTTCCGGTCTAGATATCCTAGATCTCAAACCGCATCAATAATACTCATTATATCATCAAAGTCCTTAGGAATATGCTTGCAAATAATTATACAATTTAAGGAAAATAAAAACTAGAGCATATATATATATATATATATATATATATTAACTCATACATATATCATCATAGAGATATTCATTTGTATCTATGCATTAAAATTTAGAAATGTAGTATTGTTATTAAATAAATAAGTGAAAATACATTCAATCCTAATTTTAGAAATATTATACCTAATCTATGATAACAAAAGTAAAATAGAATGAGGACTATTTATGACGCAAGTGAGATAACCCTAAAAAATACAATAAGTCATTATGAGTGATGAAATTACTATAACATTGGAAAATATCTTTATGTCCTCTTTTCTTGTTTCTACCCGATACTTAAGAATGATTAACCAAGCGTATGTTAATGTCAAATCATTAGTATCGCTTGTTATCTTTCTTTAGATAGCTAACTTATATTTTAGAAAGATGTTGATATCAAGGTGTCCTCTTGATATCATTAACTTTTCATAGTTCTTAGGAGTAGCTAATCAAGTACATTTTCTTCTCCTAAATCCATTAAGGGGTTTAATATTGATGCTAATAAATCTCATTCGCATCATTAGTCTCCCTTTCCCGGGATTGACTAATCAAAATCAAAGTAATATCGATATCAATAAAGTCCATCAATATATTAGCTATCCAAACTCAAAGTTACTAATAAAGTCATTTTAGATATTTTAATTTGTCCATCGGTAATGTCGATGTCAAGAATCCCTTGATATCATTAGCCTCCATTTTCAAGAGTTGTTAATTATATTCCATGTAATGTCAATATCAATATAATCAATTGATATTATTAGCTATCTGAATCCACAGTAGCTAATCAAGTTCTTTTAGACACTTTGTCCATCAATAATGTCGATATCGAGAATCACTTGACATCATTAGCCTTCATTTCTTGGGTTAACTAATCAGGTTCATCTATATTATTTCTTGCCCTACATTATTTATTTGTTTATTTATCTCACATATCGATATAAAAATAAAATGGGTAAATTCTAGCAATGTTAAAAATGCAAAACAATTAACATATTATAGGTGTTAGACATCTACCTACTATATTTTAAGTCCTCGCTTCAGCTCAAATTGGTGGCCTAACTATCAAAGTATCCCTTATAAATCAATTTTTCCATTAATTAACACTATTATTTGTAAATTCAAAAACCATATTTACGTTCTAATATAATAAGTTTTCCTTCATAACACATTTCATATCATAGGTTTAACCACCCTCTTTTAGAGTGTATAGTTCTCAACTCAATCATAATAACATTCAAAAGAGAGATTTATGATTGTCATATCATTCTACTCTTTGTTATATTAACATATCTCCATTCTAAATTTTTATTTCAATCTCCATACATGGATAGACATATCAGTCTTATAATCTCATCGTTAGGTTCTTTATTCAAGACTCTTCTTATAGAAATTTTGAAATCATGCATAATCATCCATATCAAGCTTTTATCTTTATCCTATTCACTTTAGATACTAATTATATTGTACAAAATCCCTTGACACAATTCTTATACCAAATAAAATATAAAATTACTCAATTCTCCCTCAATCAAGAAACATGACAAAATCATTCTAACCTTTAAATAAACACCAAAGAACCAAAAAAAAAAACCAAGAAAAAACCTAAAACACAAAATAACACTAAAACTAGACTGTAGACAAAATGGTTTAACCATTTTGAGAAACGATCCGACTATTTTTTTTAAATTGGTCTACCCATTTCTCTAAATGGCTAGATCATTTCTAGTTCCAAAACAAACACCAAAATATTTCTTTTTATACAAACATATATACCATGCACACAGCACAATAAGTTCTTTAACAATTCTCTAAATGAATTAAATTCTTAAATCTTAAAAATTCATCACCATTACATAAAAACAATGTCACTCCTTCAAAAGCATCTTCCACACCATTAATAACACAAATAGAACACGATTTAAATTATTTTTCCTCACTGGTAGTTAACTAAATTACTTCTTTTTTTCCCTAGTGTGACCGAAAAAGATATGGTTCCCTTTTCATTTTTCTTATTATTTCACCTTTATCACACCTTATCATGGCCCACATAACTCAATTTCAAGGCAATTCATATTTCCCTCAATTTGATTCCTAAAACCCTAACATTAATTTATAAAATTAAGCATAAATTATACTTATATTTATCTAAGATTGCATAATCTTGTTTAAAACTCCTTACTTGATGATAGAATGAACTTCAGATCATAACCAATCAAAACTTTTCCACACTTCCCTTTTCTTCCCTTGTTGCCTCAAGTTTCTCTCTCTAGGATCTCATGCCCCTTCACTTGTTCTTTTCTAATTTATTGTGTTTAAACAATTAAACACTCTACCTTTCTCATATAAGCTCTAAATCTAGGTTTTTTTCTAAGTTTTTTAGTGTACAATTGACTAAGAAAAGAAGAAATGCTCTTTTCTCTCCCTTTTTACTAAACCAGCAACTTATAAGAGAAGAAATAGAGAATTGTTTTTTTTTGTTCTACTACTATTTTACCCTCCTTTAACCCATTTCTTTTAATTTTCATGTAAAATTCCTAACTTTTGATGTAACCCCAATATTAAAACTGATTTATTTTATTTCGTATGTTCTCACAATAAAAAAATGGACTTCTTGGACAAAAATAATTTTTTTTGCGTGACAATGTAAAAGATCTATTTGTTTTATTTTGCTTTAAATTTAGTTCTCCTTCTTTTAAATGTTTTTATACCATAAATTTAAATCTTATTTAATTAAATTGGCCTCTAATTCAAATTTAAAAATTAATCAAACACCTTGAATTTACAAGAATGTGAAAAGAAAAGAAAATCTCATCACATAAAAACATCACTAAACATAACATGCAAGGATCAAATTAGAAAAGAATAAAGTTTAATGATGAAAATAAAAAAAAATTCAAAACAAAAGTGTTCATGGAACATTGTTGTCCATAGTGAATTTAGGCAAATGAACCTTAATGCATAATAAAAATGACATTCTTTTAGTTCATTTGTTCTTGTTATTTTCTCTCATGATGCGTGCGGGTTTTCAAATTTCCTTTTGATTTAGTTTATTTATAACTAAAATAGATATTTATATAAAAGAAAACAATTTAAATTGGGATGAAAAAACACATATTATTACATGAATTATTATTTTCTTATTTATGTATTTTATTTGTTTGAATACAATATTTTTTTATTATTAGCATAATGTTTTTTAAATTAAAGAAAACAAATTTAAAATAAAGGTTCGTAAGAGTTTCAATTATTTGAAATAAGTTGGGAAAATGCATCTCTTGAATCTTAACTCCATTTTCTTATTAATGCATTTTCTAATTATTTTAACAAAAAAAACATGTTTTTTTAAATAGAAGCATTGTTTTTTCTTTTTTAAATAAGAAATTATAATGATCTCAAAACATGTTTGAATAAAAAAAAATACCTTGATATTTTGTATGTGAATGAAGGAAAATGTTTAATTAATGTGATAAAATCATGCAAAAAAAAATCTATTAAAACACAATACAAAGTATATTATTTTCATTGAATACTGATGAGCAATTTTTTTTTTTCATAGTAGGTACATAATAATTAGAAAACAAGTTCTTAATATTGTTATAAAAACTTATAATGTTATAAAAATAATGGTAAAAATAAATAATAATTTAAATATCATGTTAACTATTTAATTTATACTGCGTTTGAATGAAAATCTAAAAAAAAAGAGACGTAATGTCGCCTAGGCCTAGGAGATTGGAACCACATGTCTAGCCCAATAGCAAGAAAGCTAAACACAAATGGGTCTATAAGGTTGTCATGACATACACGGCATCAGATGGTGGATTTGGATTTTAGATCGAAGGGGGGTTTTGAATGTATTTGGATAAATAATAAAAATATTATTTGAAAGGTTCAGGAATAGCCATCTAGTATTATGGTCATTAGAAAACCTAATGGTCTACAAAAGTCTAGGTAAGAGGACTAATTAGATAGAGAAAACGCATAATGCACCTTACCTATAGAAAGTTGCATTATTGATTCATTGTTTTTTTTTTTTTTTTCTAAAGTCATGTTTCTATTTATTGGTTGGTCTATGGTTCAAGAAAAGTCCTATTCAATGAGGATATTCTTATTTTATTTGGCTAAAACTTAACCATATTAAAGCCTATAAATCACATAAAATACATATCCCAAATTTAAACAAAATGATTTATGTTGTGTTTTTTGAAATTTTGACCAAATCCTAACGGATAATCACAAACTTGTTGTGATACTCATTAATTGTTTTTTTTTTTGTATTTTTCAAAGTATGGTAAAATGCAATATTTATTAATTTTTATAAAATATGCATGAAAATTTTAGAATTTGGTTGTATGCACACAAATAAAATTGTATTTTTTTCTTACATAGGGAATTTTTATTTTTATTGTTTTGTATTTTTTAAAAATTTTAAAGAAAAAACAGGTATATTTAATATTTGAGGATTTCTTTGGCAAAAACACAAAAAATAAGAAAATATTATTTTTTGAGGGTTGGAAATTATTTGAGGGTTTCTTTGATAAAAAAAAAAAACAATGCTGAAAAATCAGTAGAAATCAAAGGTTTACAAAAACTTTAGGATAAAATATCATGTTTTTCTATTTTATAAAAGTTGAATATGTCAAACACGGTTTTAAATTAATGGTCTCAATCCTGCCACATGTGTTGGACATCATGGCCTAAAGCCTAGGCCCGAAAAAATTCTAAAAACCCTTACAAAGTTTTGAGATTCAAACAAGTTTTTTTTGCTTGAATTTCATTAGGAACAGGAATAACACATATGAAGAACCTTAAACGTGGATTGAAAACCAGACTAGTTTATGTTAAATTAAAGGCATAGATACGTATAAAACAATCGTTTAATCAAGAATTTAGGGCTTGATCATCACAACAAACATCAAACTATCATGATTAATTAATTTATGCAAAACAATAAAATGAAATAATTGAAGATCAAAAGCCATGTCTTTAAGCCATTAAGTCCCTAGATTAATGATTTACAAGCATGCATGCATATGTAAGAACCATCAATCGACCAAAAAGACATAGAAAACAAGGACTTAAAGTAATGTTCAATAGATGAACACTAACCCAGAAACCCATAAATATCTTAAACCTAAAAAAATGCACTAAAACTTAGAAAAACAAGATAAACCTAACAACCAAAGTTTAAGGATGCTCAACACAACTTGTTTGAACCATCAAAACAACAAGAAACAAAAAAATCAAGAGTAAAAATAGCAAGTGAAGCCAATGTTTGTAGCAAGCTAAACAAGCATTCTCTTAAGCAATAGCATTGTTTCATTGATTAAATTCATTGTTCTTAAGCTCAAATAACATGCTTACAACATCAACAAACCCGACAAGCTAAACAAGCATTTTCTTAGACAGTAGCATTGTTCCATTGATTGAATTCATTGTCCTTAAACTCAAATAACATGCTTACAACATCAACAAACCTGACAAGCTACATTAAAACAATCTAATCCACAACAACATCAAAACATAACATAACTTGTCATGGCTTCACAAATAATTAACCAAACATTCAAACATGCAAAACAACATGATATATTATCATATAGCATAACATTATCATATTCTAACACATTAAACAATCAATCCAACAAAACTTGAAAATATATAAGATATTTTCAAAGCATGCTTAAACATGTCAAAACAAATATTCAATGAATTTTAAACTAGAAAATGACTTCAAATGATGTTTAACAAACATTTTAAGCAGTAATTTACAAGACAAAATAAAAGGGTATGTGCACTCATTTAACTCCACCCACATCAAAGTTTAAAGTTTTACCTTGTAAAGGAAATGTTGATTCATTCTCTAGATTATTTGTTTCTTTCCTCTTGATTTTCAACTTCTTTTCGATCTTAAATTGATCTGGATTCCCCTCCTTCCTTCTTAACACACAATCTTTATAACCATTCCTTTAATTTTATTCTAGGTATTCTCTTGATTTCTATTTATTTCCTTTCTTTTTTCTCTGTTATTTTTCCTTTCAAACCTAGATAGATCCCTCTTTTTTCTCTGTGATTTCTTTTCCTTTTATAGCCTCTAAAGGGCGGGTGATTATGAAACTATATGTGGTTTTAAAGGTGATTTTGCAAAACTAGATCATAGGGGATTCTTTTCTATTTTTACCTCTGATTTGTTAGGAGATGATTATTCTCTCTTCTTCTTATGTTTTTCCTCTCCTTAGATGTCTAACAAATTCTTGAAACTTTTAGAAAAAAATCGAGAACTTCATAACTAAAACTTGGCTGAAAATGGCTAACCCACATTCTATGAATTAATAATGGCAAATACGAGGTCATTAAGGCCAACCAAGTCATAGATCCTATAGATGGGTGTTATTCTTCAATTAGGATCAAACCATGCTTGATTTGGTTGTCTGTAGCTTTTTCACCATCGATCCAAGATTGGGTGCAACACTGTCAAGTTTTACTAAACCAAACAAAGTCGCCTTCAGACAAAAAGTTGAGGGCTTTCATGTGGCAGATGAGGCATAAACGTCGAAAAAAGGTGGCATATCCTTGTAGAGAGGTAGCTCCTCTACCAAATGGTGGTGATTGAAACCATTGAGGTGGTTGGAGATGGTGGTCGGAGATGCCACGTTCATTTGCTTAAATGTGGCAACTCGATCAACTTTCTCGACTGAAGAAAATGGTAAACAGGGGTAGGCGATGTGCCACTCGGTTTCTTTATTAAATTTGAGTGACATGTCATCTTCTTAAACCCTACAAATTAGGTTTTTTTTATAAATTGGGATTTTGTAAATTTCAATTTGGTTCATATTATTTCAATTTAAGCTCAAACATTCTTAATTGAGACAAAAATGATTAATTTTATGTGATTAGGCCCCTGCCAAAAATCAATTGAGACCCTTCAAGTCTAGCATTTTTTATAAAGTGGACCTTGGTTCTCAATTTGTTCAATTTAGTCCTCAATTAAGCTTTGAACTTTGATTTTCTTCAATTTAGTCCATGTAAAATTTTGGTAGAATTCCTCAATGTTGTGTGCCTTTTGCAGAAAGGTTCTTGGTCTTGAATTTATTCAAATTAGACTATAAACTTTAATTTTCTTACAATTTCATCCTTTATTACATTCGATTAAGCTTGTAAAAATTAAATTTAAGACCAAATTAAGCTACCAAACTTAATTTTTCACCAATTAAGTCCTTCATAAAATTAATTTGACCTATTAAAAGTCTAATTAATTCATTGCACATAATGAATTATTTTGATTTTGGTCTAAATTAATTTATAAACTTAATTAAACTTTTAATTAGGCCCATGATTAAATCAAATCAGCCTATTAAAAATCTAATTAAGTCCTTAAACTTAGTTTTTTATGTAAATTCATCTAATATTTATTTAAGTCAACCTTGAATTTGTATTGCTTTTAACATCTAGATACATCAAGGGTGCAATTGAGTTTCTAAAAATATCAAAGATCCAATTTGGTCTCTCCATCTATTATTTATGCATGTAGATATTTCTTCAGCCTATTCTTATTAACCATGTCGCTTGTCTTCCTATAAATGTTTTTGTATAAAAAAAGATAAGTTTGAGGGAACCTAAAATTGAGTTATGATAAAGGTCAATCCTGCATGCTTATCCTTATTTTGTTTTTTCATTTTGTTCTATTTAAAAAAAAACAATAAACAAATGATTTGTCATCTATTAGTAAAGTCTCTAACCACTATAGGTGGCCAAAAAGTCAGGCCATGAAAATAAATTTCACTAGCTCCAATTTATTTTTTTAATAAGATGAAAATTAAAAAAAAAACACCTTAATGGCATTACTCTTGTCAAAATGAACCTTCTAACACAAAAATCAGTTTTTTATTGCTCGAATGCGAACCATTTTTTCTCTTCTATTTTTCAATGACATTCTATTTCCTCTCTGGAAAATCAAAGATTGAAATGTAAAAAAATAAAGGATAAATTACATCAAGCATCTTGTAGTTTGATCGTTGTTTCACTTTGTCTTAGTAGTTTTGAAAATTTAACTTTAGTTCCTTAACTTAATAACACTTTACATCCTCATGTTTTAGTGAAAATAAATCAATCAAAAACATACAGGATTGTCATTATATTTTATTTAATAACCAAAAATCTCTTGTAATGTTAATATTACAACTTTGCCAAGGAACTAAAAAAAAAAAGACCTAGCCACCATTTGTCTTCCCTGTTATTTAAAAAAAAAAACAAAACAGAGGTGAGGTGAGGAAACCTTTAAAGGGCTCTTCTGTGTTTTAAAAAGATGAAAAGTGAAGTGTTATTTTGTAGGAGTGTTCTCAACTGGAAAGGATAAGAAATGAAAGAGTAACAAAACCCATCATCGTTTGGTGCTTCTGTTACTCTTTTTTTCTCTTGATTTCCAAGAGAGAGTGCTACCAATGATGAAAGGGTGAGATTATTTAGAAAATAAAGTTTAGTGACAAAAGTGAAATATGAGGAAGAGCTCAGTAATCAACAATGAATTGACATGTCAAAGTTTACTGTCGTGAAAATGGTGGGGGGAAAATGGAAGGAGAAACTCAATCAGCCCTTAATCTATATGCTCATCATCAATTGCATCCCAAATCTAATTTCATCGACCATGTCTCGTACATTTCACACATTCTCAATTGGATCCTTCTCTAATGTGCATATTTTATAATTAACATGAGATGAGGAAAATATTTCCTCGGAAAGTCAACTGGTGACTTTGAATCCTGCAACGCTTGAAATGTACAAGCGAATCAAAATCTTGAAAAGTGAAGGACATGAGGAGAGAGATTCCCATTGGAAAAGATCCATCACCTCATTTATTCTGAAATACATGTTAACAAGTTTGAGAGATTCTATGTGAATAAATATCAAAATTGTAGCAAGAAAGTGCGAATTTCCATGGGACCAAGTTCAACAACGAGAGTTGAACTATCGACAGGACCACCTCTAACAGGTGAAGGTTGCTCTCCGTTGTCTCCCTCAACCTTCCATGTCATCTTCTTCATCTCTGATTTCTCTTGGTTTGATGACAAGCTCATTTCCTTCAGCTCCTTAATCTGAAAGTTGAAACACCACTCGGCAACAAACATGAAAGAAAACAAAACACATGGCACTGAAACAGATAGAAATATCCTTACTGCTTTTCCACTGAACATCTTCTTCAGTTCAACTTTAGCTAGTGTTGAATAAGCAGCATCTTCTCCCGCCTGACCTCATTTGCAGCATTGAAGAGGTTCGGGTTAGAATTATTTGTAACTTAGCCGTGTTACTTCAATTCAATAAAATAAACACTACCATGAAGCAGGATAATGCTTGGTTCAAAGTTTCACATCTATCCTTGACAATGAGACAATCATCTTGGTTTCCGAGATTCAACATTCAGCAACTGGAAACGCTGAGGGTTCTTTCCCTCAATCTTCCCTTTGTAAGGTTGAAGAAAGACAGGTCTATTCTTATACTTGGTGAAAGGAGTTATTCAATGTTCATCTTGCTTGTGTAAACACGGGTCTATTCTTATACTTGTTCTCATAACGGTACTATTTTTTAGAGTAAATATGATGAGAAACTAAGCAACTAAGAAGTGGTTAAAGGATGTCAACAAGTCATTGCAGAGCAAAACAGAATGGCAAGGTGGAGTCCACAGAGCATGAGTAATGAGCTCATTACCTCATATAAATGAGCCAGACGGAGAAGAACACTCCCATCATCCAGCTCCTGCAAGACAATGAAAAGTGAGAAAGAAATACTCTTGAGCAATGTAATTGTTATTCTACAATAGGATGGCACCCTCACCTGAAGGGTTATCAAAGCAACATTTAGTGGCAAGCTGTAGCCGGGATCCATGGCAGTTCCTGTGGCCACATGAGATGCTTTCCAAGTCTCTTCCTTCTTTATAATCAATCAATTGCCAAATTAGGATCTAACAAAATTCATACGTACGGTTATTACAATGAAGGCGTACCTCCTGTGTGAAAGCTGCAAGAAGTGGTGTGTAAATCTCTTGGCCAGTTGTTCGGCGCCAGACTGCTCCAGCCCCTACCTGGTTGATGCTCAAATAATAACTTCCTCTAATCTGAAAAAGAATGTAGATTGATTGTAAGGAAAATGAGCTTATGAAGCATTTATATATCCTTAAGGTGCTTATCCGCAGCCCTTTATTTCATCCAAGAATGAGGTCAAGAAACTTGGAACAAGCATTATCTCACAGCAGTCAGTTTCAACAACGCAGACCATGTACTTGTCAAGTAACAACTATGAAATTGTGGTCAGAATGAGAATGAGAAGTGTTCATCCAGGACTTCTAGAATATAAAGTTGCTAATTCATGGTAAATCATACCGTTAGTCCTTCACATTCATCTCCAATGCAAACACTTTCATCAAGGGCTTCATTAACTCCTCTGGAATCATCATGGAGAGTCCGCCTTGCGTATGAAAGGAACGGTAATTAGTTTAGTATGTCCACAGATGAAAAGCATAGCGATTCTTGAGCATTGAAGAAAACATAATGTAACTATTTGAACCTATGAAGCATTAGTTCTAGCTGACCATCTTCAATGCTGGCTCCTCCAGTGGCACGATCAACCAAGACTGATAATTCAGATCTCTTATCCATCGTAAAAATTCCAAGGTTAAGCTGAAAAACTCCGAAAGGTATCGATATTATTTATTCATAGACTTTTTTATGATGATTGATAAGACGGATCACTTTCATCAATTTGGAAGGGGGGGAAAAAAGAACTAGACTAGCAATTTATAAGCAGTTGCTAAGTAATTGTCAAAATGAATCTGAATAACTGGATCTTAACAACGAGCAATGCCCACAAAGAGAATATGTTTTGCAAAGTTTCACACGTGAAAAAACTGAATTTTCTGTAGGTTGATGCTAGCATAAAGAAAATTACTGGATAATAGTTTCCTGCAACAGGTTCATTGACTGAGAGGCTCCAGTCAGCTCTGTAGTCTCGAATCTGTGAAAAAATAATGATAGGTTAGATTAGAGAATACAATATCCTTAGTTACTAATGGAGGCTTCAATAAAAGAGAACAAAATGAACAGTTTAAAAAAGATAACGTAGGTTGAGATGGATGGACCTCTGTGAAAAGCTGTTCATAAACCCAAAACTGACGTTCTTGAAGGCAATGCAGATTTATAATACATAACTTTGTAGTCCAACCACTCATTGCTTGATACATGCAATATGGATGAGTGCAATTTATAATTGACAATCACAAATTTGATGTGTCTTTGCTAGCTCCTACTCGTGATCAAGTTGAGAATTCTTAACTTAGCATTATTTAATGTGCATGTTCCTCCACTAAGGATATATTGAGAGGTTCTGACATTGGAAAGAAACTATAGTGAGAGTTACCCGCTTTAGAAAGTCCCTTCCATTAGAATCAGTATAAAACACCTTTTCTGTGGCCATATTTGCTGTCATTCTTGTGATGACCTCTTTTCCAACACCATCTTCAAGGGGAATTGGGCCAATCTTCATGATTCAAAAACTTGTCAGGAAAGCTTAGTGTGAATCTTGAGACAGATTTTTAACTTCTAGTTTACAGAAAGCAAGCAGAAACATTGGTAGGCAGAGCATTCTTAGTTACAAGAGTTGAATGTTATTGTGAAGAACAAGTCAGACTTTCACAAATGAATAATAAAAGCAGTTAGGATTCAGAAAATGTGACTTACAGTGTATTCAAGTTCTGCATGCTCTTGATCTTTGTAAACTCTTGTTACCTGATAAACAAACATAAACTAAAATATAAGGGGAAAAAAGAGCTAGTGGTGGAGGAAACACAAACCATAAAAATTTATGGATAAATGCTATAACAAAGCTCTCATCATATATTGTGAATGTTCTTGTAGGAACTCAAGCGCAAAATTTATGGTCAAAAGGATTTGATATTCAGTATCATAGTTATTAATATCCCATTTTAAAGAAAGAAAAAAAATTATAGGGAGAGATGCCTATAGATGTTGACCTGGTAGATCCATGAATTAAATTGTTGGCGAACCTCATCAAACAGTGGTCCACGATGAACCTGCAGGGGCACCTGCAAATAAACAAAACAGTTTCAAAATAAATAAATAAAAATAATCAACTCATAAAATAGGAGCTAGAATTTAACCCTTTATTCTTGGGGTGTGGGGTAAGCACTACAAGTCCACATGGTTGAGAATAAAGTGGACTTGTGATTTTTTTACTCATTTGTCATTTTAGTTTATACTCCACGCAAGAAAGGGTTGGTAATTTGTTAAGCATTAAGAAAAAAGTAACTTACTGATCTTGCAACAATATGGGGAGGGGAACCATCAGGCCTTAAGATATATGCACCTGAAGATTGCTGTATAAAAGATGGCACATCAGCAACTACTGCATCAATTTAGTCTCAGGTATAAAATCCTTATACAGGTTGGGAAGTCACATACCATGCTCTCAGAGCTTGAACCATACCAAAAGTAGCTTTGCTGTATTGGCACATCAACCTAGTAAAATGTAACCAATTAATTATAAATGATGTCCAGTTTCACTGTCGTAACATCTCTTGATCTATATATTATTTTTCGTTTCAGGATTGTCTTTAAGAAATGATACAAGGTTCTATATTGTGAAGATTGATGTTACACAACAAAGAGCCAAAACTAAAACTAAATGATAAACGAACTAAAGGAATAGAAGCATATGCAGATTTCAAGCAAATGTTAAGACAAAAACATCTCTACATGAGTATTGGAATTTCCTTTTCCAAACTGTGGAGTTATTTGTAGGCATGCTTGGTAGAAAAGAAATTAGCTCCTGACAAGCATAATGTTTGCAGGCCGTAGAAGATTTCCCAGAAGAGTAACATGTATGATTGTGATTGATAACCACTGCACATGCCGGCTACTTTCGGAGTTAATATCATAAACTTGTAGTCAATTTATTTAAGAATTTCAGTATGTTGGCCACAAATACCAAAGTAAGAAGAAGATTTTGCTTCCCCAACCCTAAGAATTAATTTTAGAAGGTCCAGAAAAGAATGGAGCAGCTGGTAAAGAATGAATCAAAACCCATAAGGAAAGCCTATGCTGCCTCCATTCATGAAGTGAAACAAGGTCCAAAAGAACAATCTGCCAAGCATTATAAACCTCTCATAGGAATAGTTAAGAAGTCTACCCCTGTTTTGGAATTAGACATCCGTTTGAGCTGACCAGTCATCGAAGAAAAGGACATTTTCAAATTTCCAGATCCGATTTCAATGGTATCATTCTGTGGGCTGTCCATCACAGAGAGCCCGTTTCTTCTTTTCCCTGCATAGTTTTGTTATCCAGAAATGAAAAGGGTAAATTGAAAGAAAATAAAGAAACAAACTCAGTTTCATGTGCTTCTCTTCAGCAGATCAACCTTAGAAGAAATCACGTTAGTCTTAAGCAGGGTCGTAGAAGGAGAAAATAAAATCAAATGCTTACCTATCCCAGTAGCACTAGCAATAAAGTAGGTACTCCAACCGAGTGGTGGCACAGACACTTGAAAGTGCAGCCAATACCGGGGCACTTGAATGGATGGAAATCCATATGCCTTCAAATAAAAGTTTCTTAAGCTGCTTGTGGTATTATCCATGGTAACATATTGCGTCTCGATATGTTTTCCATAGGAATCAGCAACAACTAGATTAGGGTCATTAACCTGGTAGATATAGTCACTCAACAATTTTAGTGAAAGAATGAACTCTGGTCATAGAAAGAGAAAGGGAGAGGACATCTTCGAATCACATCGAACTCAATTTAGAAAGACTAGAAACTGCAGATTGATGCTGAAATTACTGAACAAGGAATGAAACACCCAAGATGACTTGACCAGATACTTCGAGCTGAACGTGCTTAACATCTACGTCATGATCAGGACAGGTCAAAGCATAACAAAAAATATATAAATGAACTAGAATACAGGTTTTTCCTGCCTTCTAATCATTTATCCTAACACCTTGATTTGATTTCATCTACTTGTTGAATGAAATGAACCCATTTCCTCCTTTACAGTATCAACAACAAAACAAGATTTTACTTACTGGTATCCTAATAACATCAGTGCGATTCCATCCAAGAGCGTTGTACAAAACCATGACCTAGAAATAACAAGTTTTACATAATGAATAGGATTCTGAGTTAAGTATTTATAAAGAAAAAGTAGAAGAATGTGAGATTACCAATCTCTTCCCATTTGCAATAGCTTCCTCTGTTGGTGGGCAGTAACTGATATTTAGTAATTGACACTGACAAAATTCAAAGAGGCAGCAGCATCAGGCCAGGAGCATTAAATTGATCATCTAAATGGACATATTTGATAAAGATTGAAATTCAGTGGTGAAGACGTAAAGGAAATCCTCAAATAACGAAAGTAAGTTGCTTCTTCTCATGGCCTTAGTGCAAAACTATATTTTCATCTGAACAAGGAAGATCGATTAAGCAAATAACAAAAGGTACCTGACTAAAATTCAATGCTGGTTTTGCACATTGATCTCTTGATTTATTGCTAAGCAAGCATGACAGAGCAGAACTCACAGTAGCTTCTGCCTATACATTAAGTTAACTTTGAGGAATAAAACTAACTAGCAACGATGAAGAACTAAGGATCAAGTAATTCAGAAGAGATTTTAGCTGCCCACCTCCAAGGCTCCAATAGCAAGGCGTTTTTCGTAGTCATTTGTAGTGTGTTGTTTGGCAGTGCCAGTGACACCATCATGGTGCTGTGCAATACCTAAAGCATCTCCAAGTCTATATGTGTTGGGACCAGTGGATTTTTTCCCAACCAGGAACTCTAGTTGTCGTGCTGCCTGTTTTAGAAAGCAAAGAATTGTGTCAGTAAAACAGCAACATTCTACCGCCCAAAACGATAAAATTCAGCCAGAGTAGCCATTATAGATGTTTTCCTTTCTCCACAGGGTACTTCCATTTCCACCTGGTTCAAGCAAAATTAAGAGCAAGCTCTAATGTAAAAACTTTAGAACCAGATCGGACCTTTTCCTAATATTTTTTCGAAACCACAAATCACCAAGACAAAGAGGCTACTGACATACCAAATAATATCCACTCAGCTGACGAACATATCGCTTCAAGGCTGGGCGACTAGTAAAAAAGCCAGTCCAGTAGGCATTTTCCGTATCTGCATAACTGACCAAAAACAAGCATCAAGTGAGTGTACTCAACAGGCTGATGTCTGATGAATAGGAGAGAAAAAAAACAATAAGCTTTGCTTTTCTTACGGGAAATAATCATCAGTTTTCAGTGGCCAAGACTCATTTGCTGCATTTTTCACATCAGTGTAGATAGATGGTGTAGAATACAAAGCATTCACTCGACCATCCTGAAAGATCAATATGCTTAATGGAAGTTCAAATTGCATTTAGCATTTAATATCTTCAATTGCCTGTGCTGGGATTTTGGATTAATAAGAGTTGAAAAGGCATTGGACTACATTAGTTTCTTATCTTATCACAACTGCAAGAAACTTAAACAAGAGCTTTCTGGTCTTCCTACATCTTGTATATGCCCTATAACACATGTCGTTAGCAATCTGATTGATGGGCTCACACTCTTTCTTTCTTGTAAAATAGTAGTGATAGAGAGGTTCTTTGAGCATCTTCTGTGATTGTCCGACACTATATCTAACGGCGGGGAAAACCAAGTAGATTATAGGAGGTAAAGGCAGGGTGAGAGGGAACAACACTTGGGAATTACACCACAACAAATTGCTTCTGTAGAGTTTTGGACTAAGCGCCTCTGGCAAGCATGATACATCAACAGTAATTAAATAGGCTTAGAATGATGAGATTCAAGATATGTGTTTTCCTATTTCATATAAATATTACCTTGTTAACATAGTGAATTAATTTGTCCATCTGCTTGAACCAAGACTCAGCATATTGATACTGGAAATCATCACCCATGGTCCACATAATATGGTTTGTCCTTGTCACATTTGCCTGCATGATAAATGGTGGTAGGATTCTGTTATACATGCTCAGCTCATTTAGCAAAATGAAGTGCTTAACACCTGACTCCTTTGCAGCCATGAGAAGCACATAATTAGAGCGAAAGAGAGGAGTTCAAATTTTACTTGGGTCATAGCAGCATTTATAAAATCATTAACCCTCTGCTCAACATTGTAGTCATCTAAAAGGGGGTTGTCCTGCAATATGACATGCAATAGGCTAGGTGAAAAATCAACAAGAAAGTTGCGTAGTATTTGGAAATAGTAAGTAAACATTTGTAGTTTGTAGTTAGAACCTGGACTGGCACAAAGTCGTCAAATACTTCAAAATGAAAACCATTTGGGGGACTATAATGAACAGGAAAGGCATTGGCAAAAATCTGCAATCAGCCCAAACATGTGAATTGTAAACCCCACAAACCATTTTCAATAAACAATGGATAGGTTGTTGTTAAGAACCTGAGAGGAAGAACCAAATGTCTTGGATCCACGCCATATAACTTCAAGAGCTTTATCATCTTTGCGCTTCGCTCTGTCCTGGTAATCAATCCTTGCAAAGTGTACAGAATCAAATCCAAGCTGAAGGAACAATATAACCAATCAAAATGTGTCCACTGTCAACCCATTGGAAAATAAGCCAACTTAAAAAATAATAATAATCTGATGATGACAACAGTACATCAACTTTTGATAACGAAGGTTTTTATTTTATTTTATTTTGAGAATAATCATTCTTATAAGATTCTACACCTCAGTCCCAAGAAGGTAAGCTTGCACTGCAGAATGTCCAAATGGATCAATCTGCCACCCAGCACGAGGAGTCTTGTTAAACTGCTCCTTTATTGCGCGGTGACCTAGAGTTGTTTGGTCAATCATGTCTATGTAATGACAAGTTGCTTCATCATGCATACACCAACCACCATTTCTGCAATTGAACACTTAAACGCTTGTCATTTCCATAAAAGAAATGCATGTTGTGCGTCCATAACTACCAAAAACGTTAAATCTCTCCCTCCCTACAAAAGCACACGAATATGCTGACACACTGAAAATTGCTTTATAACTACTGCATACACAAATTCCAATTGGCCAGCATCAACAAGTTTCCTCACTTGCTCTTGAATTTCCTCACTTTGTTCTACCCACCATCGCTGGAAAAAAGCCTACATATCATTCACATTCAGCTTTGTTAGATTATTGTACCGCATATGCACTGGATAGCTTGACGAGGGAAAAAGGGATAGAGAAAAAAAAAAGACGTAAGAGAATTTCACATCAAATGGCAAGATATCCTGCTAGTAAACAGCAGGAGCTACCAAACAGTCCTGGATTAGTCCATACATTTGGGTACTCTACTGTGAAGTCAATCAACTTCCATAGGAGATCCAACTTCTAGTTAGAGAAAAGAAGAAAACAAAAATTGTAAGTTTCTATATTGACGATGAATCTTATGATAATCAAGATATAACTCTTCCAAGCCCTATTTTCTTCGTAGCTTGAATGAAATTTCAGAATCAGCTAATATGTCACCATTATCCTAAACTGTAAAACTAATTCATAGAACAGCATTTGATGTATGAGTTTTCAGAAAGTATAACAACGCAGAACTGCATTTAGGATTCCTATTAAAGAGTAGTGTATCCTGCACATAGCATATCATACACCGGTTGTTTGTGCAGAAAAAGAAATTGATTGAAGTTTGAACTTGTAAATAATATTCCAGGAACAACGAAAACAAAATATGCAAAAGGGAATCCATGAATCTAGTATTAGACTAAAGACCAAGCAGGAAAAAAGAAAAATCTCCATTTCATTACCATTTCAACAAAAACAAACTTCCTATTGGAATCTCGACGCAACGATTCCACCACTGAATCCAGCACATTCTCAACACAAGCACCCTGCCAAAGAACGGTAACGAAGTCAAACATGAAAATCAATCCCTTTAAAGAAAACCATAAAATCAATCAGAAGACAAACAGATTAGAACCTGAATACTGTTATTTGACCCAACATAGTATTGATCAACAGTCTTTAACCAACCAACATCATCATGTGAATGTGGTACCAAATGGACATTCAACTTTCCTGGCACAACTCCACCTCCAGTATTGTAATCCACATAACCACCATTAACTACTGCACCATGCAAGCCAAAAACAACCACGAAAGCAATAAGAACCCACCCCTCAAACCATGTCAAATCCCTCTCAAGCTTTTCCATTTCAACCCCAACAAATTCTAAGCATGAAAGGTTGTCTTTCTGTTTTCTTTTGTTTTTTAAAGGGTCCAACGTATTCAGCCAAAGGAATGTTTTACAAATGGCATGTAAAGACAATTTTTTTCCTTGGTCTTATCTTCTCCTGCATTTCCTTGCCGGCCTAGTAGCTGTAAAGAGTCAAAGGAGTC
>Ga0325410_1002068_pt1 | contig 22379 bp, 16 predicted proteins | sample PopdelMetagenome_16_FD_206182 | JGI IMG/M metagenome (GOLD analysis project Ga0325410, IMG submission 206182) | Populus deltoides microbial communities from Bellville, Georgia, United States - Xylem-PdIQD-R3 | ecosystem: Host-associated > Plants > Phyllosphere > Stem > Wood/Secondary xylem...
AACACAGTTCCAAAAACCACAAGATCAGGACTAATTACCACACACGGACCATTTAAAACTCAATTCAAGTCAAATCAAAGTAAAATCAGTCAAAATTACCGCACTCCGGTCACGTGGATGATTATACCGACACCGTGCTCCGTACCCGCAAAACCCGGTTCTCAAATAATACATACAATCTTGCTCATTAGATCTCTCCGGGTATTCGGATTCTGTTTCCCCTAATCCCAATTGCCAAACACCCTCTGCATCAACCACATAATCATAATTAATCATAATCAACAAAAACAGATAACTATAAAGTCACAATCGAATTAATGTAGGTCACCTTCAAGTCCTGTTTCCGGTCCTGAACCCGTCCATTCCAGTGCCGGATCGGATTGTGAGCCTTCTTGTGGCCGACCGTACCGGTCCATTCTGTACGGACCAACTCCCGAATTCCACGGAACCGGACAGAAACTGGAGTGAGACCGAGCAAGTTCCTCCGGTCCTTGTACAGTTACGAAATGAGAGAAACCGTTTTAGGAGAGAAAAGGTAAAAAGAACTGATGAGATGTTTTTGTCTGTGCTTTTTGGGTTTTTTTTAAGGAGAAAAAGAGAGAGAGTGAGAGTGAGAGTGAAAGAGGAAGACAGTGTTTGGTGTTCGGTTTTTATGGAGGTTTATGGATTTTGTGAGTTGCTTTCACTTTCTGTTTCTCTCTCTCTCTCACTCGCTTCAGCGATAGTTGCTGTTGATGTTGTTTGATCTTTTCTTTTGTGTGCGTGATGGTGTTGGTGGTTTATTTATACGCGCCAAACAGAGCAGCCACAACCTAAAATAACTATTCTTTTTAAGGTAATTAATTCCAATAAAAAAAAACAAATAAATCATGTGTGACTTTATTTACTAACTTTATATATATATAAGAATGTCTCTATAAAAAATGTAATTGAATTTAATTATATTATCTAATTTAAATTTAATTAATAAATAAATTAAATTTATATAATTCAATTATTACATTTTTTTAGCATCCTCTTATTCATTCAAATATTTCTTAAAAAAAATAGATAGATAAGTATTTTGAAATATTAAATTCTATTTAAAATTTAATTTTAAAACAAATCATATCATTTTTATTTTTTTGATACATCTAGAAATATAATAGAAGATAAGTATTTATTATATTTTAATTTTTTTTGGAAGCATATTTATTTTGAAGTTGCTAAAAAAGATTAGTATATTTTTTTAGTGCATCGTGATAGTTTTTATTTTTGTGTATTTTATAAAAATATATTTATTTTAAAAAAATATCAATTTAATATTTTTTTATAATTTTAATGTATTTATATAAAAAATAAAAAAATTATTTTAAAAAATAACCTGATAACATTAACAAAGTGCACGGTCGTGAGTTGGATATGACTTAGCGTCCCTGGGTTTAGTGGGGACATGAGCTTGTAAGAGGAGGAGAGAGTTGTCTTTTCGATCAAGGGTTATTCCAAAAAGGGTAATGAGGGAGGAATATTAATTTAAGTGATTAATTAACCCTGTGTGAGGGAGTGCATGGAGGTGTTTTCCTCTACGTGGCATGCAAAGAGGATCTTCCTTGAAATTGGAAAAGAAACAGTATTTTTTTTTCTTTACTTTATGGCTCTTTTTATAAATATAAATTAAAAAAGAAAAGGTTATCTTTTTCATTAAAAAAAAAAGTATCAATTTAGGTAGAATGGCATGTGAGTGTTTTTTTTCCTATTGGTTTGGGTTCAAATTTAAAGTTTATTTGGAAGTTTTAATTTTTAAAGTATTTTTTAATCAGAAATATATTAAAATAACATTTTTTTAATTTTTTAAAATTTATTTTTAACATTAACACGTTAAAAAGATCCAAAAACATCAAAAACATAATTTAAAGCTAAAAAAATCAAAAAACTTTTAAAATATGATTAAACTGTAATGTCAAACGAAACCTTAAACATTAACTAAAAACTAAAAGAGAAAGGGATTTTACTGTACCCCTCATCGCAAGTTAATATTAAGAGAAATACTGTTTTTTTTTCTAGCTTTAATTCTATCTGCTAACATTAAGGTTAATAGGGATTGTGCTTCATAATTTTTTTTTAATTTGCTTTTTATAAAATTATTTTAGTCTCATTATCCGAAGAACAAGTTTGATGGATTGAGTTTTTTTCTCCTTTTTCTTATTGATTTTTTCCTCAATTTTATCATTCGATGTTAGATTAATTAAGAATTAGGCTTTGTGATTTATTTTAATGAGGTTATTTTCATCTCATGACTCGGGTTACAGGTTTGGTGGATTATAATTTTTTTAATCTTTTTTAATTGATTTTTCAATTTATATTTCATCATTTGACATTAGATTTACCAGGGATTGAAATTCATAATATTTCTCAATTTACTTTTTTTATGAGATTATCTTAGTATTATAACCTGAACCGCGAATTTGAAGAGTTAACTCGGTTAACTTGAGTTTTTTTTCCTTTTTCTAATTGACTATTTTTTCTTTCAATTTTATCATTGAACATTGAATTGATTAAGAATTAGGACTCATGATTTTTTTTGTTTTGCTTCGAATAAGTGTATCCCTATCTCATTCAACATTAGGTCATATGTTTTGTTCTTTTTTTTAATTAATTTCCTTTTCAATCTCAATTTCAATATCGGATTTATTTGAAATTGTGTTTCGTAATTTATTTTCTATAGGGTTACCATAACCTTACAACATGGCAGGTAAATTGACAAGTTAACATGGGCTAACTAAAATATATTATTGTCTCATTATTTACATTACAAAAATCTCATCTTGAATATTATTTTAAGTCAGACTATGTTTTAACTAATTATTCAGGTTGTTTTTGGATTTGTGCAGCCTATATTCTATAGAGTCATATTAAGTTATTTTCTATATGGTTTTAAATTTATTTTCTATTATAAAAGACATTGGCTTTTATGATGGGATTTGGTTACTATTTTGAAATAATTAAATAGATGAAGATAAGAAAGAGATAGAATATAATTCGTTTGTATGCATTTCATGTTTTAAAATGATATAAATTTATTTTAAAAACATGTTTATTTCATGTCGCTCTCCTCATCTCTCCAGCTTTATCATCTCTATATCTATAATTGCTTAGTACACACTAACACACGAGAATAATTAATCTCTACTGGCAATTAATTAATATTCTTCAATTCCTTGTACAATTTCGTAGAGCAGTTGTATCTTCTATCTGCTAGCTAGCTAACTATATGTTATTTATCATCCAGATCTCTCCATCATCGATCCTGCAGGTATCTCTAAGAACCCTAGCTACTAGCTGGTGACAAAATCACTAGCACAGAGGCAAGAGTTTTTGTCAGCTGTAGTTCTTATGAACTTCTTTAGCAGTAATTAACAAACGATTGAAGACTACAAGTGAGATTGATGGACTTAATTTGTCGTCAGAATTAAGTAGAATTCACTACTTGCAACTACTCATGCTGAGATTTTCACAAGGATCCGAGAAGACATGAACCCTGTACGTAAATCTCTCCACCCTCCGCAGAGCACTTGAATTTGATTCCATTTACCACCACGAGGACAAGGACAATGAAGATGGCTGGCCCAACTGTACCAAGTTAGACCTGGAAAGATAGCAAAACACCCAGCTCCGATCGTATTCAGAATGGGAGCTGGTGGTGAGCTTAGCCAAAAAAAGGATGAGGAGAAGGAGCGAGGATAACTCGCAACGCTCGGGGGCGGCCGGAGGTGCTGGTATCGGGTTTTGAATTTTTTTTTTACAAAAATAAACAGGTTTTTCATCTGGTTTTGTCTCCATCGACTAGATCAATTATATCAATTCTTTTTTTTTTTTTATATAGGTACAATATATTTCTAAGCACAAACCACATTTTTTAAACTAAAAAAACATGATTTTTACCTTAAAAAAAAACCTCACATCCAATCACACACTTAACTGGTCATGAAACTCGGGCGGGACCAGCTCCCTGCTGTTCCGGGTTTCATAACCACTGTCGGTTTTTCTTTTATGACCTTAAGGTTGAAAACAAAATGGTATTCTTCCACAAGGACAGACGTTTTGTTCCCATACGTACCTTAATTTACAAACATCGTAAAATTGATAAATGATTTTAGTGCTCCTACTACACGTCACATATTCGATTTTTCATAGAAACTGTCTATTAAAAAATAACTTATTGCGATCCCACTCAAGACTTAATTAAAAAAAAATAAAATTCTAATCTTGATATAAGAAAACTAAGTTAAAAGTACTTATAATATTAAAAAATATATATTTTAATTAATCTTAATAAAATATTTTCATGAATTGATATATAGACTAATTATATAAAAGATATTAGTATAATATAAAAATATGAATTATTTTAATCTTAATTGATATATAGAATAAAAAAAAGTATGAGATTGGTACATTTAACATTACAAAAACACATAAGAAACACATTCAGTATGGTGATTGTGATGTAGAGTGTTTTTTTAAAAAAATTTTATTTTATTTTTGATACCAACACAGTAAAATTATTAAAAAAACAGTAAATAATTTTATTTATTTTGTCAAAATAAACATACTCTTAAAACTAAGTAGAAAATTGACTCCCAAGCATGCACGTAATTGTCACGAACTCAGATGATGCTACCATTGGTTAGTGGTGTTGATTTTATCATTACAAAGACGTTTAAAACAAAGGACAATAGACAAAATCAGGATTAGGGCATGATTTTCAACCCATAAAACCCTTGTAAAGATAGAATGCAACTTTTTGCATGAACCAACTACGAACCGCCACGTGGTTCTGAAGCACGGGTTCCGGTCTTCATCTTTAAGCTGCTTCTTACAGTATCTCGTGGCTGTGGCCTCCCCACGTTCCCTTAAGGTGCGTGATCACGCGCAATTAAAAGTCACAGAATCTCTTGTGCTACCCCGGAAATTCACTTTTTAAGGTGGTCCCTCTAGTATTCGGACTTGGTCCAATCGATCACTTTACATATAATCTGATCAAATTAGTCCCTTCACTTCCACTTTTGGTCATTTTAAACCCTTTCCCCGCATTTTCCCTGAATTTGGCTATGAGAATTGCAAAAAACAAACAAATAAAATAAGCTGGAACTTTTCCAATTATTTTGGGGAATCAAAAAATTCATTTGAATTTACATGAATAGTCCTAGTGTGATTCTCAAAACTAGCACTCCTAACAAAATTAATAGCATTCTAAATATTTTTCTATTTTTTATAAGCTTGTAAATATTAATATTCAAAAGGTAAACTAAACACTTTGAAATATTAAGAAATCTTCAAATTTTTTCCGAGAAATAATAATAAATTATTAAAGTTTGTGAAATATTTTGATACAAAATACCAGAAAACAAACTTTATATGGGAATTTGGGTTAGTGATCAATGATTGAAATATTGACTGAATGATGAAATCAAATAGTGTTTCAAGGACTTGATTGATTAAATTAATAGTACAAGTATGGTGTGCTACAACTCTAATAGTTGAGGGGCGAAAAAAAACCTATTCATTACCTCTAAAGAGAGCGTAGAGTCAATCGCTTTGCTAGAGCGTGTGATTGTCCTATCAAATCTGCTAAAATTAGAGCTTGGAAGAGGTAACCATCAGGGGAGACTTTTTCAGCTACATCCGGTTGTAGCTAACCTTTCATGAATCAAGGGTTGATATCCAGCCTCGGAAATTTCACTGCGGTCGTCTGATTGGGAGATAGGCTAGTAGGTCAGAGGTCTATATAAATGCATGATCATATACGTTAAGGAGATGACCGGATGTATTGGGTAAGAGAAAGGGTTGATGGGGATGGGATAGACAGGGGCAGCCAGTCATCAGGTGGAAGGTGGGTGCTGTTATGACTTGGACATGTTCTTGGCCACATGTGGGCACTTTAGAAGATTTGGTATTAATTGCTATTGATTTTGTAGCGTAGGGAGCATATCTTACATCATCAACGAAATGTCGGCGAGCCACTTGTGGGAGTAGTGGGTGTTCTGTGGATAGTTTAGTCGTTAACTCGGAGGTCCGATGAGTTGATCTAAAAAACACATGTGTTCCCAAATTTTATTCATGTTGAGTTTTAAGTTTAACGGTAAAAGACTAGCATTCTCTCGCTGATTGAATTATTTTATTTTTAAAATTTTAAAATAATATTAAGAGTATAAAGATTTTTTTTTATAATATTACTAAATCCGGTTTGATTTTGGAACATATTAACTCGGCTTCTTGCCTAACTCGAGTTTCGAATTAAACCGCGTGAGAGCTGATCCAAAATGAATTATTAAATTTAATGGCCATGTTAAGATGATGCCATATTGGATCGACTTTGATTATCCTATAACTTGAATTATGGACTATAATAGATTTAATAATTTTTTGTTGTTTTTGTTAATTATTTTTATTTAATTTTATGATAACATTAGATGTTTTTAAAATCGAGCATCAACTCTAAAAAAATATTTATTTAAAATTATAGTAACCTTATAAAAAATAAAAAAATATATATAAAAAATAAATTAAAATAAATTATCTAGTATAAATCCTCTAAATCAATAACTAAATTAAAAAAATCAATAACAAAAAATTAAAAAAAATGGTAAAAAAAAATGTGGATTACTTAAGTTTGAAGGAAGAGTAAAAGATATTGAGTCTATTGACATCTTGACTGAGTCATCAATAATCTGATCAAACATGATTTAATTCCTAACTTGGGCTTTGGTGGGCTTGCACGTTGGCATGAGCCATATCCACATCAGCATTGTGATTTGTTGGGCTGTCTCTTTGCATTAGCCAATTTCTGTTAGTTTTGATTTTTAAAGAGGAGGAGGGATGCATTTATCTTAGTTCGTTCCTCTTTTAAGAATTAAAATCAGTAAAAAATAAAAAAAAATAATTATTTATCACCATCAGAAGATTTAAGATTTTTTTTATTTCATTTTAGGAAGTTAATAAAATTTGATTTTTTTTATTTATTTTCGTTATCACAAACTAATTAACGAGCATTTCAATGATATTCCATGAATATATTTATTTATAGAGATGATTTTTCAATCTATTTTTTTTCATGAAATTCTTGATTTTATGTGCTCAAAATCTTATATCTTTTTAAATAAAATTATTTGTTTTAGTTCTTGCAGCCATGTTTTCGTTCTTTACAAAAGCATCACCGCTCCAATAACTGTTCTTGCACGACAAAGAAAAGAACTATTACCATGCTGTACCATAAACAACTAATGCCGCCCTGGTGTTGGGAGCTTCTCGTCTCTTGAGAGAACAACGACATGTAACTGAACTCAAGAGAACTCTTTCCATGAAGTCTCAGCTAGCCCATCTTTGTAAGTTTGTCGTCCTGCTGAAATCTGTTTGATGGTCATGACCATGCAATTAAAAAAAAACTAAAACTACTTGGTGTTTTACGGTGTTAGTTTATTAATGTTAATTTTTTTATTTAGTTATTAAATTTTCATAACACAGATCTCGGGTTTGACGGGTTAACCTGATTTGACGAGTTAACCCGAATTTTTTTTCTTTTTAATTAATAACATATACTAAAATTGTTCAGTGTTTCACTGTGCAGTCCACAGTGAAACGCTAAACTATTTTTTTTGTTTTATTTATTTATTTATTTTGCTTTTTATGCCTTTATGGGTTTTTTTTCTTTGTGTTTTTTTTAATGAATTTTTTTGTTTATTTTAGTTTGTTAATGTTAATATTTTTTTAGTTATCAGACTTTCATTACAAGGATCCCTGGTTTGACGAGTTAACCTGGATTTTTTTTTTTGCTTTTTTTAAAGTTTGACTAGTTAACCTGGAATTTGTTTTTTGCTTTTTTTCTTTTTAATTAATTTTTTTTTGTTTAGTTTAGTTTTTTAATGTTAAATTTCTTTCTATTTAATTATCAGACTTTCATGCCACGTATCCCGGGCTTGATGGGTTAACCCGTCAATTTTTTTTCTATTTAGTTATCAAACTTTCATGACGCAAATCCCAGGTTTGACGGGTTAATCTGGTTTGAAGGGTTAACCCAGTTAATTCAGATTTTTTTTTCTTTTTCTTCATTAGTTTTTTTCTTCCTGTTGGTTTTTTTTCTTTTTTTTTAATTAATCTATTTAATTATCACACTTTTATGACACGACCTTGCAACCAGACCACATTCAAGACTCTTGGGTCCGGTGTTGTAGCCAGACTCACTTAAACTTGAGTCATGTAAGTTTAATATTATTATTAATATTATAAATATTACTCTTGGGTCAAGTGTTACAGTTAAACCAAAGACTCTTGGGCATGTCTTCGCAAAAAGACCCAACACTCTTAGATCTTAGCCTTTTTTGATATTTTTTATGCAAGAAAAAAAATTAACCCGTGGCGTGTGCTTTTGTTTTTTTTTCTCTTTTTTTCTTTTTAAGCCTTTTACTGTGGATTGCACAATACAAACAGTGAAAAAGCTGATGCCTTTAATTTTTTTTTTGTCTTTTTTTAATTTAGTTTCTTAATATTAAATTTTTTCTATTTAATTATCAGACTTTTATGACAAGGATCCCAGTTTCGACATTAATCTTTTTTTTAATTTATTTTATTAATAATAAATCATTTTTCTATTTAATTATCACACTTTCATGACATGAATTCCAGGTTTGATGGGTTAACCTGGTTTGGCGGGTTAACCGGGTTGATTCAGATTTTTTTTCTTTTTCCTCATTAGTTTTGTTTTTCCGATTTCATTTTTTAATATTGTATGCAGTCCACAGTGAAAAGGATAAATCCTTTAGGTTTTTTTTTTCCTTTTTTTTATGCCTTTCACTGTGGACTGCACAGTGCAGTCTACGGTAAAAAGGTTGATGTATTTTTTTCTTTTTAATTAATTTTTTAATTTAGTTTGTTAATATTAATTTTTTTTTCTATTTAGTTATCAGACTTTCATGACACGGATCTCAAGTTTGACGGGTTAACCCAGTTAATTTAATTTTTTTTTTCTTCTTATAAGTTTTTTTCTTTTATTTTTTATTTTTATTTAATATTTTTTTATTTAATTTAGTTCATCAGTATTAAATTTTTTTTTCTATTTAGTTATCGACTGATGCCTTTAGTTTTGTTTTTTGCTGTTTTTATGCCTTTAACTGTGGACTGCACACTATAGTCCACAGTGAAAAAGCTGATGTCTTTTTGTTTGTTTTTTTCCTTTTTAATTAATTTTTTTGTTTAATTTAGTTTGTTAATGTTTAATTTTTTTGTTTAATTTAGTTTGTTAATGTTTAATTTTTTTTTCTATTTAGTTATCAAATTTTCATGACACGGATCCCGGGTTTGACGGGTTAGCCCAGTTAATTTTGTGTTAACCCGTCAAATTTTTTTTTTCTATTTAGTTATCAAACTTTCACGACATGAATCCAAGATTTGACGGGTTAACCTGGTTTGAAGGGTTAATCCAGTTAATTCAGATTTTTTTTTCTTCATTAATTTTTTTCTTCCTTTTAGTTTTTTTTAATTAATCTATTTAATTATCATACTTTTATGATATGATCTTGCAGCCAGACCCATATCCAAGACTATTGAGTTTGGTATTGCAGTCAGATCCACTTAAACTTGAGTCATGCAAGTTTAGTAATATTATTAAAATTATAAATATTATTCTGGGATCAGGCGTTGCAGCCACACCTAAGACTCTTGGGTGTAGCTTTGTAAAAAGACCTAATACTTTTAAATTTTAATTTTTTTTGATATTTTTTGTGTAAAAACTATTGACCCACAACATCGCGCGGGTCATATAACTAGTACGGTAAAAACAATGCATGTACATGGTCAACAGAGACATGTGCGAAAAATAAAACCAGAGGAACCTATTGCCGTGCAAAGATGCTATCAGGCAGGTCACTATTTGTAATTTTTAACATCTAGTTACTAATCCTGACATCTTCAGCTGTTCTCCTTTTCCTACATCCTTCAGCGAAACAAAGGATGGTTTGTATGCAATTGCATATTTGCTTCCCTGAGTCTGACATATTCTCTAATAACTTTCATGAATTTCCTTCTTGTGTCATAAATAACAAAACGTTCATGATTGTCCATCATCAAGATCAATCCATTGTTCAAGAAAATCAAGGGCTCATAATGGTTTTCAAAACCTAGGTTTTTAACGGTAAACTGTTTGGTCCAAGACTGCTTGTTCCCATACTCCTTCATAACCCATATTTCAAATTGAGTATCACAACAAGTGTTGAAGAAAGACACGCCCAGACAACCTTCAAAAACTGTCAAAGTAGAATCGCCCTCATCATAGCGAGGCGGCAAGGACAATTGGCTAAATTGCTCATTTTCAAAGTTAAAAGAACCTATACTATTCACACAATTGTCTTCACCACGAAGTTCCCAATGGATTGATCCGCACACAAAACTATCGAACATGAAAATATCAAGAATGTGAAGAGCTTTGTGAATACTTCTCCATTTCCCTGTACCAATCGTGTATATTTCAGCCTCAGGTTGGGAATCAGGCCCTTTCTTCGAATAAAAAGTGTGCAGCACTTTGTATTCATTAGTAATGGCACTGTATCCCAAACTGAAACTACGCTTATGCCTTCTACCTTGACCAGCAGCGAGTGGAATGGAGATATACTCCCCCAAAATTGGATTGCACAAATAAATGTCATCATGGGAGCCGTCTTGGAAGGTTTTAGATATGCAAAGAAGCCCATTACAAGAGTTTTGAATCAAGAAATCATTATTATAGGGTAGGTTGATTTCCTGAACAAACTTCATTTCTTCAACAACACGGAAGCGCAAACCAACAGGCTTTCCAGTTATTTGGACAAGCTGGACGCTTCTTGATTCAGGATTGTTGGATATGGTTTTGACTAGCAAGCTGGTGGGTGATCTTTCAAGATGGAGTTTGGCAAAGAAAGAATCTGAGATGTAGTGAAGCCAAGTCTTGCAAACACACCGGCAATTCAAGATGGTCTTGATGGGCAATCTTGATAGTATGTCCATTATCAAACAGGATGGAAGCTTATTCATTAGACATTCACTGCTTGCAATGACAATAGGAATTTGAGAACTTGATGCACTTTTTCTTGGATTATCATCCATGGAGAGGGTGGTTTCTTGGTTTTCTTTAGACTGGTTTGCTTCAAGAAATTGAGAATTGGAGGCGACAATACTTGAGGATTGGGAATGACTTCTTTGAGGGGTTTTAAGTGGCTCATGCAACCTTTTTCTTCAAATGAACTTGGTCAATCTTGGGCTTTAATAGCAATTTTCCCCAGGCATTACGAGGATGAGGGATGGATATCACTCTTAAAATCACTAGACCCTTACCTGATATCTGATGGTGCTGTCCTAATTTATGCTTTATTAAAATTAAAATTAAAGAACTGATCCTAGAGTAGAGTAGTGTAGTTTGAAACTGATGTTATTATTTTTTTCTAAACAAAATTAATTAACTTGTTATTGAAAGTAATAAAATCTTTATCATAGTATTTATTTGTCATTATTATATTGACTAGAAATATGGGTTTTTTAACATTTTGTTAGCACAATAAAATAACTAAATTACTTTTAAAAATATTATTTTTTAAAAAACTAATATTCCAGAGCTTTAAAATCAAAATTTAAACACATTTAAAATAACTAAAATATTTTTAAAATAAAAATTTCTTTAGCTTGTGTCAACGAGTATTTTCATCTTTTCATTTTAATTTCCTTGTTACAATCAAGCTCACTCAAAAGTTATTTAGTAATTTAATAAACATAAATATTATTAATAAAGGTTGATGACGCGACATGCTTTTCGGGTGACGCATGAAAAGTCTCTGGACAACCAAACTTTGACTTTCGAGGCGGCGTTTGATTCGTTGTGTTGCCTCCTCAATCACTAGACAACACATGTGGTCAATGGACCTTCGGTGTGGCGCCAATAACCTTTTGTTTTCTTGTTCTTTTCTTTCTCCCCTTTAATTTCACGTTTGACCATATAAATCTTAATATCAGCATTTCAATTTGTTTTTTTTCTTCTGATTTGGTCCGTCCATGTTCTCTTGATTATTTTCTTATATGAAATCATTTATAAAATTAGATTTTTTTTATTACATCCTTTGATTTTCTCATATGTTAGATTTTGTCTATATTCTCTTGATTGCTATTTGTTTTATTTGAGATTTTTTTTAAAATTCAATTTTTATGATTTCATTCTTTATTTGGTTTTTTCCTATTAGATTTGATTTCTATTCTTTTGATTGCTATTTTTTTATTTTGAAAACTTTTTAAATTGATATTTTTTTTCGGTTTCATCTTTTAGTATTAAATTGGTTGGGAGTTGAGATTCTTGACTGAGTTTAGGTTTAGGATTTAATGAGTTGTGAGTTTAAGAGATTAATCCAGGTTTAGGAAAACCAAGTTTGCTTGTTTTTTTTTTCCTTTTTTAAAGCTATGTTTTTTTTTCCAGTTTCATTTTTAAGCATTTATTTAATTGAATATTGAACTCCATTATTTTTTTTCTTTGTATAAGATTTTTCACTAATTTTGAAAATGACATAGGTTTTCCCTGTTTTTTAATTTTATTTTTCATTCTTTGTTGAATTTATCCCTTTTCAAATAACTTTTTTTTTAATTAAATGAAATTATCTGATTAGATATAAACACTAGATGCTTACTTCATTATATTTTGTTTGGTTTGCTTCCAGGGTATTTACTTTAGTGGAGCATGCAACTTTTTTTAATGTCGCAGACTCGCAGTGTGGCCTTTTACAACGATGTTAAAAACCATCTCAGTGTGATCTTTTTGGTGGTGGAGCGGTGTCAACAATAGAGTGACGGTGGGTATCCAACAAGCTTTTTTCTTCTTCTCTAGATTATGATATGGGGAACTCATTTTTTATATTTAATTGTTGCTTTTTTTTATTCCTCTATTTATTGTTAAGGCTTTTTTTATCATATTATTAAATTAAACAAGCTAATTGAACCCAGTTAACTCACTGAATCAAGTGTATGATTTCTCTTGCATCTTTAAAAATGTTGGTGTCGCCTAAACATCCTTTCTCCAAATTTGAAAAATGTTGGATACTAACATGCTTTATATTTGTTATCTTGTTCACTTTTAATACTTTGCTTGTTAAATGGTGAATCTAGATTTATGTTGTATAACACTTGGTACAACAAATACCTGGCACTTTCATAGCCCATACTGTATGGTAAAACCGACACCTGAGCTATGCAAGGAACTTGATTTGTTGTTAACATAAGTTATAATCATGAATGCTTGACAACATTCACAAGTATTAGCATTATTCAAATAAGGTAACTAATGTAATCATGTTAACAATTTATAATCTGATTGGAACCTCATTTGTGTGTAGTTTCCAATTGAATAATAAGATTTTATACTATACTTGTTTGAAATACCATTAGTGGATCCTCTAACCTTGACATTTGTTGTTATCATTGTTTAATCCTTACGTTAATCTTCCATCTCAAAGTTCTCATCAACTTCTTCTTCTTCATCTTTATTATTATTATTATTATTATTATTATTATTATTATTATTATTGTTGTTATTGTTATTGTTGTTGTTGTTGTTATTGTTGTTGTTGTTGTTGTTGTTACTATTGTTGTTGTTATCTATAATTTATACAATTAACCTCCCTGTGGTTCGACCCCGGTCTTGCAGGGTTATTTATTACTTCAACACTCCTGCACTTGGGAAAAGACATCAATCTTTTGGTCGTGTCAAGTTTTTGGCGCCGTTGCTGGGGAGGTAAATTCTTGTACAAATTATAGTATTTATTTTATTTTCTCTTTTCACTATTCATGTATCTAACTTTGTTTCTTTTGTTTTGTTTTGTTTTCTTTTACTTTCTTCTTCCTTTTATTCTTTTCTTACATGTGCATGAGAGTGTAGTCACGTACATTAAGTGGTAGACTTTGTAGGGTATCCTCATCATTTTCAGAAAATATGGCCGAAGAAGATAACCAATCGCTTCATAATGAGAATATTCGGGTTAGAACATTTAGAGACCACATGAATCTCACAAGAACAAGTGCACCCTCATGTATAGTTTTCCCACCTGATGCATCTCATTTTAATTTTAAGCCAAGCATTATTCAACTTTTACCATCTTTTCATGGCTTAGATTTAGAAAATCCATACTTGCATTTAAGGAAATTTGAGGAGGTCTGTAACACCTATAATGACACAAATTGTAGCATGAACACCATTAGGTTAAAGCTTTTTCCTTTTTCACTAAAAGATAAAGCTAAAACATGGCTATAAAATTTGAGACCTGGATCCATTCGTGCTTGGGATGAAATGCAACAATAATTTTTAAAGAAGTTTTTTCCGTCTCACAGAACAAACTCTTTCAAAAGACAAATAATCACTTTCACTAAAACACCAGGAGAAACATTTTACCAATGTTGGGATAGGTATCGAGACTTGCTTAATACTTGCCCTCATCATGGTTTTGAAATATGGAGATTGATGTCACATTTTTATAAAGGGTTAACTCCTAGAGATAGGCAAATGGTTGAATTGATGTGCAATGAAACTTTTGAGGATAAAGACTCTAATGAAGCAATGGAATACCTAGACTTCCTAGCTGAAAATGCGCAAAATTGGGACACTACAGGAACTAATGAGGCACCAAGTAAAACCTAACCTCATACATCTAGTGGAGGTATGTACAACCTTAGGGAAGGTCATGACCTCCAAGCTAAGTTTGCATCTTTAGCTAAAAAATCGAGGCACTAGAATTAAAAAAGAGTGGTCAACTAAAATCTGTTCAAGACATTGTGTGTCAAATCTGTGAAACCAATGAACATTCAATCAATGATTGTCCAACTTTGCCTTCTTTTAAGGAATGTCTCCATGAACAAGCTCATGCTCTAAATAGTTTCCAAAGGCCCAATCATAACCCATACTCGCAAACATACAACCCTGGTTGGAGAAATCACCTAAATTTCAATTGGAAGAGTGATAACAATAGTTCACAAACTTCACAGCCACCTTTTCAAGCACACCATAATATCCAAAGTTCTCATGGATATGCACCTTAGTATGCTCCACCTCCTAAAAGAAATCTTGAGGAAACATTGCATGCATTCGTTGAAAAGCAAGAGACAATCAACACTCAACTTACTCAAAGCATGACAGATTTTAAAGATACTCTTGCAAAATTGACATCTGCTCTCAATTTCCAAGAGAAAGGTAAGTTTCCATCTCAACCACAACAAAATCCCAAGGGGCAATACAATGCAAATGCAAGTAGTTCTGGAAACCAACACATGGATCAAGCCAAATCAGTCATCACTCTTCGCAGTGGTAAGGTTATTGAAAACCTATTCTTGAACCTTGTGAGAAAGATGACGAGTCAATCTCTGAGGGTAAGGAAGAGGTTGAATCTGAACATTGTAAAGATAAGACTGATTCTTCGCCAACACTTCCATTTTCTCATGCTATGACCAAACAAAGGAAAGTCAATCACAACTCTGAAATCTTTGAAACTTTCAAATAGGTAAGGATCAATATACCTTTGTTGGATGCTATTAAACATGTTCCTTCTTATGCTAAATTTTTGAAAGATCTGTGCACTGTGAAGAGAAAACTGAATGTGAAAAAGAAAGCCTTTTTAGCCGAACAAGTAAGTGCCATTCTTCAGAACAATAATGCTTTGAAATATAAAGACCCTGGTTGTCCTACAATTTCATGCTTTATTGGAGAACATAAAATTGAAAGAGCTTTACTTGATCTTGGGGCTAGTGTGAATTTACTTCCATATTCAGTTTTTCAAAGTCTCAATCTAGGTGAGTTAAAATCAACTTCTGTAACTCTTTTACTTGCCGATAGATCTGTAAAAGTTCCTAGAGGAATAGTTGAAGATGTGTTAGTACAAGTCGATAAATTCATTTATCTTGTGGATTTTATTGTCTTGGATACACAACCTGTTGAAGCATGTAATTCATTTCCTGTTATTTTAGGACTTCCGTTTCTTGCAACCTCTAATGCATTGATTAATTGTAGGAATGGACTGATGAAGCTATCATTTGGAAACATGACATTGGAGATGAATATTTTTAACATTTGCAAACAACCTGGAGATGATAATGATTTACAAGAAGTAGATCTTATTGAAGAATTAGTTCATGATCAACTTGAATCTACTTTGAGTAAAATTAAGTTGGATGAATCTGAAGATTTGCAAATGATTTATTCTCAGGAAGAAATCACGGATGAAAAAGACACCGAAAATGTTGATGTGGATCTTTTGACAAGAGTGACAACAGATTCGACATCCGACATCACACTAATCAACGATTACTTTCCTGATGAATCCTTACTTTCTCTTAGTTCAATGCCATGGATTGCTAAAAATATCAATTTTCTTGCTACAGAAGATTTGCCAACTCATTGGAGTACTGAAGACAAAGGTAAGTTTTTGAACGAAGTGAATAAATTTTATTGGGATGTCCCTTACTTATTAGAATATTGTTCTGATCAAATATTTTAAAGATGCATTCCTGACAATGAGGTAAGTAATGTCATTAAACTTTGTCATTCTGAAGCATGTGGGAGTCATTTCTTGTCAAAAAAGACAGCTGCGAAAATCTTACAAAATGGATTTTATTGGCCCACCATGTTCAAGGACACACATGCATTCTGCAAAACTTGTGAAAATTGTCAAAAAGTTGATACAGCAAAAAAAGTTTTGCTTTATAATTCTCGACTCCATTTATTTCCTGGAAAGCTAAGATCAAGATGGAGCGGTCCATTTATTGAGAAACATGTGTATCCTTATGGGCAGTGTTTTAAAACCCAGACCGGCCCTGCGGGTCGACCCGGGACCTGGCCGACCCGGCCTGGGACCGGTCCGGGTGAAGGCAAAAACCCACTCGGGAATTGGCCCGGGAAAACCTGGTCGACCCGGGACCCGGGCCACCCGGTCAAACCCGGGTGAGACCCGGTCAAATTTTTTTTTTTTATTTTGACTGTCATTAAACGACGTCGTTTTTAACTTTCTAAAATGAAAAAACATTGAAGACTAAAGAAAGACTGAAGAAGAATGAAGCAAAATCATTAAATCAATAACTTAATTCCTCTTTGAAACCCAGTTGAAGAGCTGAGGAGCAGGGGACGTCGACGTCTGACCATTGATCGCGAAAAAGGTTTGAATCTCCTTCTCTCACTCTTTGTTTTCTTTATTCTTGGCCGTTTTCTCATTTCTGGCATCAATTTCAATTTCAGAACTCTCAACTGATCTGCTGCCATCGAGCCTAATCGCTACCATCGATTCATTGTTTGTTGATTCATTCGCAGCCCAGTCACCTCAGGTATGTTTCTCTAGCTCGATGTCTGTCTTTTCTTCTACTAGTCAACTCAATTTCTCTAGCCCGATTTCAACTTCTACCAAAAAAATAAGAACTCTGTTGTTTGCATGATGAACTCTAGAATGCTGTTACTGATTTTGCTGTTACTGATCTCTCTAGTCCGATTCATTGTTCGTTGATTCTTTTGATGTTGTTACTGTGTTACAGTGATTTGGCAGTGAAAAAACATTGTGTGGAGGCTGCTAGTTTGTTAATTTTTATGACTGTTTTATCTAAAGATTGTTAAAGATTGTAAGGTTTAGCTTACAATTTGGAAATATATGTAAAGATTATGTTGTTTAATGTTTATGGCTGTTTAATGTTTATGACTATTTTATGAACAAGATTATGACAGTGTATTGTGTGGAATTGGATTGTTAGTTTGTTACAATTATGTTGAATTACACGCCAAAAAAGGCTGCTAGTTTGTTAATTTTTTCTTGCCAAATCAGATTTAGTGATTTACAGTAGTGAATCACAGTAGTGAATTTTATTTCAGTGTATTATGTTGAATCTGTATTGTGTGATTAACAATAAGGCTGTCATTGTTAGTCCAATGAATGGATTGCAAAGTGAGTTGGCTTGAAATTATATTTCCTCTTATAAATTATGTCAGGTCTTAAAATGTCTTCACATGATGGTAGTACTCCAAGTAGTGATCCTTCAACGGCCCAATCATCTTAACCTTCAATTTCCATGTCAAGTGGTAGTAGAGGAAGAACGGATTTAATATGGGGTCATTGTAAGCTCCTGAACTTAGTGTTGGATGTAAAAAAAAACTAAATTAGTTTGTTTATATTGTACTAAAGTATTTGCGGGTGGTGGTATTAATCGATTTAAGCAACATTTAGATGGAGCTAAAGGAGAAGTTGAACAATGTCGCAAATGTCCTCCTGATGTTCGACATTAAATGGTTTTGAATCTTAAAGGAAATGCTGATACAAAAAAAAAAGTTAGAGAAATGCAAGGAGAATTCAATCCATTTAATGCACAACAAAGGGAGCATGAAGAGATGATGATTAGGCACTTAGAAGTTGTTGATGATGATGATGATGAGAATGATGAGGATGTCAATACTAAAAAACATATGTTACCACCAAAGATTGCAAAAAAGAAAAAGATTCAAAGCACCAGCACTGTAAAACAATCGACTACAAGTTATGGGAAGCAGAAGAAATCTGCAACATTAGGGACATATTTCATGCAGAGAACAACTCCTGGTGCTTAAAAGTCTCTTCAGAATTGTTGGCAAAGGAAGGAAGTAGTTGAACGGTGTGATCTTGCTTTAGCGAAGTGGATGATTGATGCATGTGTGCCATTTAATGCTGTTAATTCTGTGTGTTATCAGCATGCCATATATGCTGTAACAGCCATGGGTTCTGGTTATAAAGGACCAAACTTGTATGCTATTCATGGTTATTACTTGGCAAAAGTGGTTAATGAAGTCAAGATTTATGTTGAAACTTATCGAGAGATTTGGAAGAAGACTGGTTGCACATTAATGGATGATGGATGGACAGATCAGAAGAGGAAGACTTTAATTAACTTCTTAGTATATTGTCCTAAAAGAACAATTTTTTTGAAAACCGTGGATGTATCAGATGTCTCCAAGACTGCTTGATTGTTGTATCAGTTGTTTAAAAAGGTTGTTTTGTATGTTGGGGTAGAAAACATTGTGCATATGGTGACTGATAATGCTGCAAATTATGTTACTGCTGGCAAGTTATTGATAGAAGAATTTCCTTCAATATTTTGGTCTCCTTGTGCTGCTCATTGCATCAACCTCATACTCCAGGACATTGGCAAATTGTAGTCAGTTTGTTGTGTTGTTGAGCATGCTTCTGGTATCACAAAGTACATTTATAATCATTGTTATCCATTATATTTGATGAGGAAGTTCACTAGAGGAAAAGAAATACTTCGTTCAGCTCCTACTCGTTTTGCTACCAATTTCATTACAGTGCAAAGCATTTTAGCTCATAAAGATGAGTTGAGAGCTATGGTGACATCTAGGGAATGGATCTCATCTGCTTATGCTAAAGATAACAAAGGAAAAAAGTTTGTTGAGAGTGTGCTAGACTCTCTGTTTTGGGAAGAATGTGCAATAATTGTACGAATGAGTAAGCCTTTAATTCGAGTTCTACGAATGGTTGATGGTGATGATAGACCTTCGATAAGATATTTGTATGATGCTATTCATCATGCAAAAGAAGAAATGATGAGGAGATTTCAAAAGAGAAAAGCTAGAGTGAAACATTTCATAGACATTATCAATAATCGGTGGGATGGACAATTTTATAGAAATCTTTATGCAGCGACATTTTGGTTGAATTCTCGATTTCAATATGTTGCAAATATAATGGATAAACATATGAGCACCATTTCTGGACTTCTAGATGTTCTTGAGAAGTATGCACATGGAAATCTACCATTGCAAAGTAAGATTACAAGTGAGATGAAGTTATTTAGGAATGCTGAACATGACTTTGGTTGACTGTCCGCAATAAATAATCACACCCTTATGCCTCTAGGTATATAATTTTTATATTTAAAAATATTATTTGACATAGGGAATGTTTGGGAACGCGGTTCAACCCGCGTTCCCAAAAAATTTGAATTTTGTTTTGCTAAAATTTAATATGGTTTGTACGTTTTGGATCGTTTTGATGTGCTAATGTCAAAAATAATTTTTAAAAAATGAAAAAACATCATTGGCATGCATTTTGGCACGAAAAGTTATTTGAAAAGCACCCGCAACCACACTGCCAAACAAGTTCATATTCTCCTTTTACTTATTATTTTTTTGTAAAGATGAATGGTGGATGACATATGGAACCAGCGCTCCAAATCTACAACAATTGGCTATACGAGTGTTAAGTCAAACTTGTAGTTCTTCGGGATGTGAGAGAAATTGGAGTATGTTTGAACATATTCATTCCAAGAAGAGAAATAGATTGGAGCACCAAAGGCTTACTGACCTTGTTTACGTCCACTGCAATCTAAGATTGAAACAAAAGTTTTTCTTTTCTCTAATTCCTTAAATATTATTTTATCTTGTTTAGTAACATTATTAATACTTATATTGTGTTTATCTTCACTTTTAATACATAGGAATTATTGGAAAGGATGAAATTATGATCCAATTAATGTTGAGACAATTTGTGACATTGAAAATTAGGTAGTAGAAGATGACCCGTCAATCTTGACAACTGAAGAAGCAGAGAGTTTTCACCAAGCTCTATCAACTATGACCATATAAGATACTTTAGATGATGGTAAATGATTGATTATTTAGTGATAAATATTATTTAAAATAAAGTTTTGTTGAACACATAATATTTATTTATTAATTGTGTTTGAAATGTAGATGTCATAAATGTTAATGATATTGAAGATGATTGTGATGACGAAGTCTCAAAGGAGCATGCTAATGATTTATTAGGTGTTGACGAGATTGGCTCAATTCCATCAACATTTGATCCAAATTTTGCTCCTATGGACACAGAAGAACTTAATATGTTAATTCAACAAAAGTGAATGTGTTATTGATTTAGAATTTATGTTGTTGGATGTTTTGTTTTAAATATTTTAGAATTTATATGGTTGGATGTTTTGTTTTTAATATTTAAGAATTTATATTTGGTTTGTGTTTTGGATATTGAATTAAATTTATGTTGTTGGTTTATAATTTAAATTTGGTTTATGTAAGTATTGCATTGTAACTAGTTATGTATTTTTTTTTATAGGTTTTTTTTTGGTTGACCCAGGTCAACCCATCTGACCCGTGACCCGATCACTTGACCGGGTCGATGACCGGGTCGGGTTTCAAAACTATGCTTATGGGGCCTTTGATATTGAGAATCCAAAGAATGACAATATTTCTAAGGTAAATGGACATCGTTTGAAAGTTTACTTTGATAATTTTCCTAGTGAAAATGAATCAATTGGTTTGAATGATCCTGTAGATAAAGGTTGATTATTTTTTTTTCTCACATTGTTTTTGTGTTTCCTTTTGGTGTGACTCTTGTTTTGCTAGTCTCTCATCCCAGTCAAATGGCGGATAACGGTACTCCATGACTTCAGTCGGTTCTTTCAGTTTTCCATAATAACTGATATCTGTATATATTTGTGCAATTTTTTGCTCTTTCTCTCTTCTTTGAATCTCTTCTCCAATTTTCATCCAAAAAAAAATGGACACCAGTCTTGAAAAATTGAAAAAGTACTTTCCCGCTCTGCCTCAGAATGCGATTAAAAAGATTTACCGTGCTAGGTGTGCAAGATTGAGGTTGTTAATGAATCATGAAATTCCTGAAGATATTTGATGGCTGATTGAAGCAAAGGTCCGATTATCAGGTGAGTCTTCCAATTCTTTCATTTCATACATGCCTAGGACAGGTAAGAGCACTTTTGCAAAGAAACATCTTGCAAAACGACTGAAAGTTTGTTATCGATGTGCTAGATGGACTTGTAATGCAACATGTCGTTCTTTAAGAATGGTATCTATAAACCGTGAAGATAAAATACAATTCATTAAGGATGACCTGAGTAAGGGGTCTTTAGATAATCTTCTATTGACCCTTGAGACGCATCCTAGTGGAGATGTGCATCGTGCTATTCATGATTTATGGCCACAATTCCATAAAGAACATGATCGACTTAGTCTTGGGAATCTGACTATAAAAGACCCTGTTTGCCAGTTTTTAAGAAAACTGGATGGGAAGCCTATCCCCGACCCATAGAGGGCGTTTAAGCCGTTCTTGGACGTAAAACCAAGGGAAGATGTGAGCCACAATCACAACTACCTGTACATACACATGCTTTTCAAAATAAATAAATACATAAAGAGAGAGAGAGTGTGTGAGACTCCAGCTGACCTATATCTAGGTGATATGATTGCATTTTCAAATCCTCATCTATAAAATCTTCTCTTCCTTCCCCTCATTTCTACTCAACCCTTACATTAGACAGATATAGAAGTGTGTAGAAATGGCAGGTCCCTC
>Ga0325410_1002069_pt1 | contig 22379 bp, 11 predicted proteins | sample PopdelMetagenome_16_FD_206182 | JGI IMG/M metagenome (GOLD analysis project Ga0325410, IMG submission 206182) | Populus deltoides microbial communities from Bellville, Georgia, United States - Xylem-PdIQD-R3 | ecosystem: Host-associated > Plants > Phyllosphere > Stem > Wood/Secondary xylem...
ATTGTCATTAATTTATTCAAGGATTTGAGAGGACCATCCCCTTTATAATGCAACTTTGATCTTCTATTAGTTGGAAATGTTTTATTCCTCATATGTAACCAAACTCAATCACTAGGTTCAAAGATAACACGCCTACAACCTTTATTGGCTATAGATGCATATTGTTTATTCTTTCTTCTTATATGCTGTTGAACATTATCATGATGTTTTATCACCATTTCAGCCCTATTATTTTCATCAAGACTAACTTTTTTTTTATCAATAGATGAAACCACAAATAATTTCAAATAGTGAATGATTAGTAGTAGAATACATACTCATATTGTATGCAAACTCAATAAAAGAAAAACACTCCTCCTAACTTTTCAAATTCTTTTGAATGAAATTACATAACAAAGTAGTTAATGTCTTATTTTCTATTTTCATTTGACCATCTATTTGTGGATGAAAAGTTGTTGAAATTAATATTTTAGTTCTCAACTTTCCCCACAAAACCTTTCAAAAATAACTAAAGAACTTAACATGCTGACCTGAAATAATACTCCTAGGAACACCATGAAGTCATACTATTTTTCTTAAAAAAAAATAAGTGGTTACATCATTAATTTATGACTTGGTATGAAATTCTTCATCTTAGAAAACCTATCTACAATCACAAAAATTGAATCTTTACCTAAGGAACTTAGAATAAAGTCCATGAAAATATTTACCCAAGCCTTCATAGGTACAAGCAAAACAGTATATAAATCATGTGGTAAGACCTTCTATTTGGCTTACCTGCATGTGAAACATCTTTCATACACCCTTTGTACATCACATTTCATCTTAAGAAAAAAATAGTTCATAAAACATGTCTAAAGTCATTTTCACAACAAAATGACTCATCAAACCTCCCCTATGAGCTTTACGCACAAGTCGTCATCAAGAATTGAACATCATGAGTACACTTGTTCTTTGAGTTTTTCATTAAACTAAATAAAAATCAATCAAAATAAATCAGGTCGTAGAGTTCAAACCACCAAATTCAAAATGACAAAGAAAAACAAGAATCGAAAAGGAATTTAGGAATAATTCAACAAACTTGAATTCAATGTGGAGTTTTGATTTAGATATTGCTTTTTTTTTGGCATATCATAATTTGGCTGACATATTTTTTATTTTGACATATTATAATCTAGTAGATAAACTTTCTCCTTTTTTAAAATCAATGAAATCACAAATAAAAAAAAAGAAGTAAGAATTGAATTCAAGAACAAGATGAATTTGCATTAATTATCTTTAATAAATTCATAAGATGAATTTAAACCCTACATGGTGTGATTTTGATGCGGGGAATAATTATCTATGTTGTCATCTTGAAATGAAAAGAAAATGATAAGGATAATAAAAAACAAGAACAAAATAAGAAATTAAAGATTGTGAACATGGTTTTATAGCCAAGCACTGATACCAAATTAATGTGAACCTGAATCAAAAAACTCTAGAACCCACAATTAAGAATTGAAATACTTACCTAAGAAAACTAAAATCAAATTATAAAACCCCAACCTATTGATTACTTAAATAAAAAACCAAAGGTATATGTTTAAAATGTCACAAAAATAATCTCCTTGATAAGTTATGAAAAAGTTCAAAAAAGAACCAAGTGTAAAAGTGCTCACATAATTGTTTAATTAAAAATCTAATATTTTTTCACATCTTAAAAATCAAAGGTATTTATATGTGTTAACTTAAATAAAAATATACTCTAATTAACTATGAGTTGAAAATTAAACCAAAATAACTAACTTAAAAGTAAAATAACTTGAATATTATTGGATAAAATAAAATACAAAGATCAAGTCTTATATAAATAAAATCTCAATCTGTATATTCTTGAATAATAACTTCTAAGCTAAGCCTTATTAGAAGGTCTTCTCGATATCTTATTACTACTAAATTTTAATCGTATGGAAAACAAGACTTTTAAAATTTTTAAGCAAACTTTCAGCCCAATCCAATGATCAAATTGATGGATTGAGCTAAAGGTTATGATCATTAATATAAAGTTATACAACCAAGCTCTAGTACATGTTAAGCAACCCCGTCTCTTGCTTTAATCATATTGATCAAGGCTTGATCCTTCTTAAAACCCAACTTCATGTTTGACACCATCTTAGAAGGAGTTCTCAAAGCTTGCTTAACCTAAATGTCATGAATCAGTCCATTAAATATCTTTTTTATCCTTTTGGCTCTTGCACATGTAATTGGTCCAATTAGCAAATGTAATGGATTCTGTGGTGTTGCTTATTGATTCGAATCACTAAGAGTTTGGTTTATATGTGTTGGGTTTATGACATAGAAGATAGTTGTATGGTAGGTGTTTAATGTTAGTCGAGGCTAGCATGGTTGTTAGGATGTTGTTGAATTTGAACAGTGGTTATGTTGGTGGAAGAGAAGGCTATAATTTGCAATAACGAGAGTAAAATGAGAGAATTTTGGATGCTACTATTATCACACCCTTTACCTTGTTGTTTCTTATCTTCATTTTCAAGAACACCATTGATTAGTTGGTCAAATTATTATCCTTGCACTTTGATTTTGTAGTGAAGAAAATTTTAGGGACAAATTTGTTTAGAAATCATCTAAAGCTTGTTTTTTTTTTTGCTTAATTTTGATTATAAAATTATCATTGCTTACTTATCCAAATCTATTAGTGTGTTATGTCTCGACAATTGTTCATTAGGGTTTTTCTCAAATTTTGGATTCTATATCCATGTCATTCAAATTTAATTGAGATGGTTGAAATGGTTTGCTACATGGTGAAGAAAAAGATTTTATTTTAATTTGTCTAGTTTTTTTTTTAATGGATTTGAAAATCAAAGGGAGACCTAATATATATATATAATAGGAGTGAGAAATAAAAGGATGTTTAAATTATAAAGGCATTTTAAACATTAAATTAATTATAATAACAAATGCACAACACATCATATTTTTTTGTTGACTTAGTTTGTGAATTTCTAACTTAATATATGAAATGAAATTAATTATATAAGCAATAGTATGTGAAATGTAACTTTTCAAAGTATGAAAAGAAGATATTGTTGCTTTTAAAATATAAAAAATTTTAGAGTTTGTTTGAGAATATAGTAGAGATTTTTTTCAAAGTACTTTTAGTATGAAAATAGATCAAAATAATATATTTTTTTATTTTTTATTTTTAATATTAGCACATTAAAATGAAAAAATATTAATTTAAAACCTTTTAAAAAAATTTAAAATATTTGAAAAACATGATTAGAACAAAATGATGTTTTAAAGTAGTTTTCTAGAATTGAAGCCATTGCTATGCATAAAATTCATAGAGTTGGCAAATTTTATTTTTCCCAAAAATTTGACGCTCTGGTCCTCCTCCACTAATTTGTACATAATAATTTTCAATAATAAATCTTTAGTCAAAAGTTAATGAAATCATTATATGCATGTATCTTCATGACATCTCTTATTGAAAACATACGTGATATCAATCTTGATGATCTTGAAAACAAGTGTGAGATAGACGGGGCTGGCCTCACAGAAAACCATGGGTGGAGAGGCGACTGTGGCAAGATACTGAAAATCTTTATGGGGATCGAGGCCATCCCACTAGATCACGTGATCCCAAACAGCACCGCCAAAAATCAAAGTAATGTTTGAAGATTGTCCACGTTCAGCAATCATGTCCGTCGTACCCATACGTGCATGAAATGGAGAGGAATCTCACCTCTCTCGTGCGCTGTCTATCCCAATAATCTCCTTTAATCATTCTTTCTTTTGTAAACATTCGTGTGCATGACAACTAATTAATTTGAATCTGCAATAAACCTGGTACTCGGATCAGATAGCAGAGGTTCGGGTCCTGAAATTTAAATTATTCTGAACTATTTCTTAATTCAAATCTATTCGTGTTTGATCTTAATTCAATTTCCATAGGTTGGGATTTATATAAAGTTTTACTAATAACAAAAGTTCAATTATAATTATATAATCAACAACCATATGTACACTCGTGCATGAAATACACCCATCTAATGAAATGACATTTATGTATGTTCATATGCACGTAAAAATATTTCAATTCTATAATATATATATATAAGATAAAAGAAAACATCCCTCATTATTTCTCTCGAAAAATATGATGTTTTTTTCCTATAATATACATAAATTTATGTATGTTTCAATTCTATAATATACATAAGAAAAAAAAATAATTTAAAAAAACATAAATTTATTTTTAATAAAAAGCAGAGTTCATGGAAGAGTAGTTTAACTAATGCTTATTACTTTCACTACCAAAACATTATCAAATACCGATAGAAAAAATATCATCAGTAAATTATGGTGATATTTACCAACGCAATATGATATTGTTGTTTCCATCAACATTCATCAATGAATTTACAGGTGAAAATCAATGAATATAAAATAATTGGACAGGTATTCCCTCGTTATATCTATCGAAAAATATTAAGTTTTTTTCCATCGGTGTTCAATGGAAATACCGACGGAAAAAATATCATCAGTAAATTATGGTGATATTTACCAACACATCATGATATTGTTGTTTCCATCGGTATTCATCGATGAATTTACAAGTGGAAATCAAGAAATGAAAAAAAAATTGGACATGTATTCCCTCGTTATTTCTATTGAAAAATATGATATTTTAATATTACATATAAAATTACCAATGAAAACTAATTGTTGTCAATATTTAAGTTGTAACTTATCAGACGATCTGCCCCCTCCCCCTCCCTCATTTCTTCTTCTTCTTCTTCTTCTTCTTTTCTTTTTTGAAAACAGCTCCCTTCCTCTCCTCCTCATTTAATCACAAATCAAGCTCTCATCATTACAAATCCGCCCACCCAAACACTTAGCCTGTCAGTATTCCTGTTCTTATTCAATTTTTTTTTTAAGATTCTCCATATTAAGCAAACCATTTTTTTGTTGTAACCTATTTTATGTTATTTTTTTGGCATTTTTATATACTATATGTAGTTTGCTTGTCTACTTGTTTTATAGCTTTTTCCTACAGAAATTTATTATATTAATGTATATTTTGTACATGTTAGGGTTTGTTTGAGATTTTAAAAAAATATATTTGTTTATTATTTGATGAAATTGAGTTTGATTTTGTAACTTAAGTGTTTTATAATGAAATAAATAATGGGTTATTTGATGGGTACGTTTCACATTTTATCAATTTTATTATTAAGTTGAAAATTTATATAAATTTATTGAAATTTGAATTTCTTGGAGAAAATTGATAATCATTAAAAGGTACTATTAAAATAGATTGAATAATTTTGAATTCAACCAATGATAGCTAATTAACTTGGAACCGATAATTTGTTTAGTTCATATTATTAATTAATACATGTTGTCATTAATATCTTATATATGTTTCATGTAAGTAATGGGTGATCGTTCTTGGATGTATTGAGTTTCATCCGAAGGCTTGCTCAAGATGGATTAATGTAATGAGATTGAGAGTTTTATTAAATAAGCACTCTCTAATCCTAAAAATATTAGTGGAGGCAGTTTTAAATGTCTATTTAAGAGATGTGAAAATAAAAGGCTTATCGATCTTGATGTTGTTATGATGCATCTTTTATAAAAAAAGGTTCGTGGAAAAATATTTGTGTTGGTTTGCAAATGGAAAACCTTATGTTCCTTATAAGACCATGGTAGAAAAGAATGTTAGGTTAATTTCTTGCTCTAGCAATGTACATGGAGTTGTAGATTATAATAGTAATCATTATAGGAGTATGGTGATGGATGCAATGAGAATAAATCAGGGTTATGCAGGTGAATATTCAATTATAGATGAAGAACCGAATGTAGACGTAGCTAGGTTTTTTAAACTTTTAAAATATTCTGACAAACTATTATAGGATGGGTGCATAAATCATAGTAAATTATTGGGCGTTGCATATGTGTTCACTATAAAGTCAAATCATGAGATGAGTAAGGCCAGTTATGACAGAATCATCGAATGAGCGAGAAACATTTTACCTGAAAAGAATAGGTTGAAAGGGAACTTTCATGTTGCTAAATCGATGATAAAACCCCTTGATCTAGGTTACTAGAAAATTGACACATGTCAAAACTTCTACATGTTGTACTACCATGAAAATACAAATTTTACCAAGTGCAGAACATGTAGACATGCTCGTTATAAACCCAAAACTGGTAGGGTATGGATATCTCATATAGAAAAATGAGATACTTCTCAATCACTAATAGACTATAAAGGTTATTCTTGTCTCCAAAGATTGATGAGCACATGACATGATATCATTCACATGATGCGGTGGATGAAGTCATGGTGCACCTTTCTAATAATGAAGCCTTGAAGCAGTTTAATAGGGTGAATCCTCAATTTTTAATGGAACCACAGAACATACATATTAGGTTATGTATAAATAGATCCAATATATTTATGCCATTTATTTCACTTTATTATTGTTGGCTAATGATACTTACAATTTACAACTTGCTATCGAGGATGTTTATAAGGTTGAAATTCATGTTTTTCTCTATGATCATACCCAATCATAATAGTTCAAATAGGAATATAGATATTTATCTTTAACTGTTGATTGATGATTGATGATTTGGATTGGTTGTGATCGTTTGGAACTTTAACGTATGATTCTCAAAGAAACAAAATTTTCAGATGAAGATAGCTTTGATGTGGACTATCAATGATTTTTCTATGTATGAGATGGTTTTTGGTTGGTGCACGTATGGAAAATTAACATGTTCATATTGTATGAAAAATAACGAGGCCATCACTTTAACAAATGATGGTAAAATATCTTTTTTTATTGCAACTAAAGGTTCTTGCAAACCGATCACAAATATAAAAAGGACTTATTTATAGGTAGAGTTGAAAGGAATGTTGCACCGCCAGTTCTGTCAATGAAAAATTGTATTACATGGTCTCACAGTACAAGAGCATTATGTTTGGTTTTCAATCTGCCAAGTAGAAGTTTCCTGATTTTAGTGTTATAATTGGATAAGGTGAAATATTTTTTGGAAGCTTCCTTATTGGAAGACTAATCTTATCCACCATAATCTGGATGCCATGCATATAAAAAAAAACATGTTTGAAAAAAAATTTAACATGGTGATGCACATGAAAGGGAAGACAAATGACAACATGAAAGCCAAAATTAATATACTTTTGTTTTGTCACTGTAAAATATAAAGTTGGTTTATGATGGGTCACGGTCGCAAAACCTAAAGCTAGCTTCACCTTAGACAATAATGTACAATTACTTGTCTATTAATGGCTTAAGAGTTTTTGTTTTCCTGTTGGATATGTGTTAAACATATCTAAATTGGTGAATTTAGAGGATGATAGATTTAATGGAATGAAAAGTTATGATTGTCATGTATTTATACAAACACTCATTCCACTTTCTTACCTGGATTTATTGTTAGTAGAGGAATATGTGATGCACTCATTGAGATAAGTCACTTTTTTTAGAGATATATGATCTAACAAGTTCCATATCTAATAATTGGAGAAGCTTGAAATGAATATTATCCAAACAATCTTCAAACTTGAAATAATATTCCCTCTATCTTTTTTTGATTCAATGAAGGATCTACCCATAAATTTACCATTTGAGATAAAAGTTGAGGCCATGTTCAATATATATAGATGTATCCATTTGAGAGGTTAAGGATTACACATGTATCCTAATTAAATTTCTATATATTGTTTTTTTAATTTAAAATTTTATTTTAATTTCATACAGATACTTGTTCAACCTTAAATTTTTTTTAAAAACAAGAAACATGTTGAGACTTCAATATGCAAGGCTTATATTCTTGAAAAGATTTTTCCTATCCTGAACGACCTTTATTAAAAAACACAGTGAGGAGAAGATACTTGATAGAAATCAAATTCAGACATGCACATAATTATATGCTATTTAACTGCGATGAATTGAGACCTTTTATTTGATTATTACAATTTTAATATGTTATTTTCAAATAATTTTCTCTTATACTCTCGAAAACTGATAGATTGAATAATTCATCATAGGTAACATCGTTCATTTTTACTATCTCAAAATTCACATCTGACTGAATCTCAAAATTTTCAATTACAAGATGAACAATTTGCTGCATGGTTCAAATCATATATAAGTAGTACTTAATAATTCTTAACTCTCATAATACTTAATTTTATTACACTTTTCTCTTTAATTGTAAATAGTTGTAATCATGTACTAGGTTTATCAAATGAAAGAAAATGTCAATGGTAGTTTGAATTTACTATATTTAGGTCCCGAAAGAAATATCAAGTGCTATAATGAGTTTGTGTTAAGGGATTAACTTCTAATGAGTTTGAAGTTGATTATTATGGAAAGTTAGAAGAAGTGATTTAATTGCAATATCATAGTGAGCATAATAAAGTCTTTTTATTTAAATGTTATTGATATGATACCACCGATAGAGGAATCATAGTAGGTCATCACCATAATTTGGTCGAAATTAATACCAATACTAGATTTCACAATGTTGATGATGTCTTTGTTTTTGCCAAATAATGCCAACAAGTTTATTACACATACACTTATTGCTTTAGAAAACATCGTTATAAGGTTGATTGATTATCCATTATGAAAACCAAAACTCAGAAGTCATGTCCAAGTTGTTAAGGATAGTAATGATGAAGTAACTGTTAGAAACAATGTCTTTCAACTTGATGAGTTAGTTGATCCATATCGAGTTAAAAGAAAATTTAAATTTTCATGTAGATGAGAATATTTTTGTTGATGTTGATGTTAGGGAGTTAAAAGATGTATTGAGAACTAGTGAACATACAGCAGTAGATGAAAATGATGAAATCAATAAGCTTTAATTCAATGAAGAAGATTATGATGGACATGAAGATGATAAAATTAAAGAAGAAGAAGAAGTAGACAATTCTAATTAAAAAGATTTAAAACTTATTTTATATGTAAAACATCAATGTGTAATGAAATTGATTTTAAAATAATTTTTTCATATATTCTTACTTTACAATGAACTATTGTAAACATAATTGAAATGTTTATTGTTATGATTTTATGATTATATTAGTAAACAAAATTGGTGTTACTGTGTTGTAATTTTACTGTATTCATAGGTTGTATAGATATGTAATACAAAAATATTAGAGAAAAAGTTATTGTCTTATACCGATATAATATAAAATAACAACATAAATTATTGATGAATTAAGTCATTTAGAGAGTTCTAGAGAGTTGAAAAAAGTTACAGGACTTTACCACTAACAATTACAGATAGAATTATCAATGGACTAAGTCCATCAGAAAGATCCGGATAGTTGGAGATAAATTATAGGACTTTGCCGCTGAAAATTACAAATCACTAATGGAATTACTGATGGGATGAAATTGCATCAGAGAATTTTGAAGGGGTTATGGAAAATTTTGAGTGTTCTAAAAAATTCCAATGTTAATTACCAACATAATTATCAACAGACGTTAAAAATTAATAAATATTTAATTATTCATCGATAATTATATTGGTAAAAACCCCCATTAATAAAATACTAGAATCCTTAATATCAGAAAACAACTCTTCTTCTTCCTCGCTTTTCTCCACCTTCACTATCCTTTTTTTCCCCTTAATTTCTTCTTGTCCTCTATCCTTCTCTTCCCCTCTCCCTTCGTCATCCTCTCTCCCTCTCTACCCCTCTCCCAAGGGACAAGTCTTCATCCTCTATGCAAAATAAATCTTCCCCCTCTCATGCTTTCGCTCTTTCATTTTCTTTATTGCTAATATTTAGGTTGAATGTGAATTTTTTGGGATTTTGTTAGTGAGATCATTTAAAAAAAAAAACAATATTGGATTATGGTTTGGGTTAATTGTGATGAATTTTGAATCTATGTACATGATTTTTCTTAAATTGTTATGAGATTGAAAAATTCTCAAATTGATTAGTTTTTGGTTAATTGTGATGAATTTTGCATTTATATACATTTATACTTATTTTTTAATAAATTTAGGGTTTATGTGTGAAAGTGTTTGGAAAAGTGAAATCGGTTAGTTTTAGGTTAGATAACATGGTTCAGGATTGAATTTATAAAAAAATATGAAAACAAGATTTTGAATTTTAGAGCCGTACATGCTTACGGATTATTGGGGGATATGAGAAAAATTAGAGGAAATGCTAAATTATACATATTGTTTATAGTTTGGTATGTATATGACTTTTTATAGGGTTACTTTTTATAGGGTTAAATTAGGAAAATAAAAAATCAAATATCGAGAGATTGAATTGTTTCATATTTGGTCATGTTGGTAAAGTGAGAAAAAGTTGGGAAGTTGAGTGAATGTATTTATTTATGGTATTTTAATGATATTGGACATGTTTAGGTTTGATTACAAATGAGTAAATATGGATTTTTAAAAGAAATTATATGTTATTGGTAATATGGAAAATAATATAATTATATAAATTCATTAATTGAAACAATGTTATTATGTTTTAAATCGGTCAATATGAGGATGGAATGTATTTAATTTGGATAGCAATAACATGCAATAATTGTAAAATGTATTAGGGTGTTGAATTTCATGGATTGTTGTTTAAATTTAGTAAGTTAAATATATACAAGTTACATTAGAAAAAAAAATTTGGAATGCTTTCTTTTTTCTAATTTTGATTTGCAACTTACAATTGTCCATATAGATTTCAAAATAAATAAATTAAATATTATTCATAAATAAAATCAATTGGTTTGTAGCTTTATTTATTGATGTATATTTGTAGGTAATAAAATTTTAAGTAGTCTCCAAAATAAAAAAAGTGCTGCCAAAGTTTTTTTTAAAATAGAATATAATGATAATGTTATTACTTTTTTTATCGAGTTTATTTAGATGATGAAGAGAAGATCATTAGAGAATAATACAAAAATGAGTGTTGTTTGTTTTTCTAGTAGTGCTTCTGATGACCATGAGCTACTAAGTGTTGACTATGACCAGACACCTTAAGCATAGGCATCTTATCTCAACCTAGGCTCATTAAGTGTGACGACGACTCATAAAGGGGGTGTCCTTTCTAAGCAAGATGTATACAGTGAGAAGTATATTGCTTAGTGGAAGCTTGACCACAACATGCAAGTTTGTTATCCTTTTCTACATGATAAAAATAAATAAACAACAACGTATAATTTTTGAATAATTAATTTTAATGAACAAATGAAATTTTAGGTTTACAAATATGGAGATTGCTCACACGATAATATCAACAATGAAAACATCGATACAAGTGTCTTTGTGTTAGTGGAGTCATGTTTACAAAAATACTGAATGGAAACCTATGATTGATGTTTGATTAGAAAAATTCAATACATAATTGTTTTTAATTTTAATAAACTAGTTATTTAGTGAAATCTATATATAAAGAAAAATTTTCCTGAGAGGAGGCTGACAACGCCATTTTTAGGAGAGTGTCGAAGAATCACTATGTCATTAGGTAAAATTAATTCAAATTTTGATTTTTTTAAATGTTAAAATTTTATTTTTAGTGATCTTAACCAATAATTATTTTCTACGAACCAAGTTGCATGATTTCTGGTACAAGACCTAGAAACAAATCAAAGAAATTTGCAAAAGGTAAAAGTCTTCCAGGCTCGAAAGATGTGGCCATTTGGAAGGATTTCAGACTTTTGCACATCTCGAAAGGTATCTGGGACGCTTATATCTAGCAGATAATGTTTGAGTTTCTCTTGCAGCAATCACAATCCAACATGGAGAACCAGACAAAGAAGATTCATGGTTTCATTGTCACATATATTGACAGATACATTCCATTCATTTTCCATGTAAAACAGATAGTAAGATTCTATTTTATAAGATAATTTTTTTAATTGTTGTATTATATGAAAATACTTAACTATCAGTAGCTTCCTTTTGCAGGATATGATACTTGGACACGATCCATAACCGATAAAACTTTTTGTTGAAACTCACATGCAAAATGAGGACCATTGGAAAGGGGTGCCACAACTTGTGGATAGTCAAGCTTAGAAGTTTGTGGTAAGTTGGATTTCAATAATTTTTTCTTAAGTTGATATTTCTTTTATTTGCTTACTGCTTTTTCAAAAAACATATAACACCCGATTGCATGAGAGATACGAGGATGATCATTTGATTTATCTAAAATTTGATCTGAATTTATAGTTGAAGGCTAGATCTACTAGTGGACCTGATAAAAATTTGATTTATAATATCTCTATCACTACGACCGAGAATATGTAGGTGGGCTATAGTGTATTGATCATTGGTTTCTTGTAATTAGGATCAAGCCAACAATCTCCTGTTGTTTAGATGATTGTGTACAAGAACATGTTTAAACTTAGATGACCCAGCTTAATTTTGAGACAACTCAACTTAGGTCTAAGATGAATGAACGTCCTCGAGAAATTGTTGGTAACCCTCATTAGTACATGTTGTCAACCTCGTTGCCCTCCTAGTTTTCAACGAAGATTTGCCTCTGTTTCCTTCGTCAGCTCCTATTTATTAGATAAATTAGATTCAATAATATTTTCTAAATTAATAATCAAAATTTAATTTTTTACTTAATTTTAATAATTTTTATTTTTTTGTGTTATTTTAGTTTCTTTTTTAAATATTCAATACAATACTAACATAATTACTAAAAAAATTTCAATAACCGATGGAATGATTGATGGATCAAGTCCCTTAGAAAGTTTCAGAGAGTTTTGAAAAAAAAAAATACAACTTGCCACTATTAGATCTAATTTTCCAACAATCTCATTCTGTTGGTTATTGCATATGATTACCGATGGATTTACCAACGGTTTATTCTGTCGGTAATATACCATAATCACCGATGAATTTACCGACAGAATTAATACCGATATTTTTTTTAACATGCTATTTTTATTTCTAAATTCATTGGTGATTATATTACCAATGAATTGACCGACATAATATATATCACCGATGATATTTTTCCATTCATGATTTTATCGCTAAATTTATTTATGATTGAATCAATCTTTAAACACTAACATAATATTCCTTCAGTGATATGCAATATGACAGTTAACTTAGAAAATCTAAGATTCAATGCCTAATTTGCTATATTCTGGTAGTTAAATTGGATAAGTTATTTATCAACCAAAACTCGTTTGATCTGGCTAGGTTTTTAGTTACCTGATGTAGTTAAACTCAATCCAAAATTGACCTCATCAACATAAGCAAAAAAATAAAAATGCTATCCTTTTAATAAAAATAATTGACCTTATAACCCATATTATTTTTCTAGTCACTTCTTAGATTAATTCTGACAACTATAAAGAAATAAAAATTAGAAGATTATGTTATTAGTGATGCTATAGTAAAATTTTGTTTTTTGGTTTTTTAGAATAGAAGGGGTTTTATATGGCATCTTGTCTATCAAGGGAGAGTGATAGACTAATTCTCTATTTGCACATAATCTTAAATGTATCTTTCATACAACTCTACAACAATCATCACACGTGTATAATTTATTTATAATATAATAAATTCTTGATTTTAGAATTAAAAACTAAAAAAATTAAAGAATAAAAGAAACTTTCTTGAACATCTAATAAATTCCTCGAGATTTAGTAAAATTAGTAAAGTTATTAACAAACAAAATTAAACAATATAGTTTTTTTTTCTTGTAGTTTTCGTGTTCATTCTCTCATAATTTTCTATTCATAAGCACTGTACATATGCTCGATTTCCATCTTAGTCCCCTAAGTTTTTTTTAATCTTCAAACTATGAATTCTTTCAATTTGATCCTCAAAAGTTCTTTTTTTTATTCCTAGGTTTTTTTTGTTATATTTAGCTTTTATTTTTGCATGTGCTTGATGTGTTGAAAATTTTTCCAGGATTTAATTACATGGTGATTTTTCAAGAGAAAGTTTTAAAGTATTGCAAAAAACAAGTTTTAAAGAAAAAGAACTCAATTTGATATTAATAATAATCGGTGATCTTTTTTCCCATCTTTATTGTTGAGAAGGTGCATAAATCTATACTTAAGTCACTCAATTTTAATTTTTGTTCTATTTTGGTCCCTTCTATTTTTGGATTTTTCTTTTCTATCCTAAAATTCATTTATTTTTTGCTTTTAGTCCTTGGAAAATTTTAAGAAGAGAGGAAGCTTTTGGATGACCACATTCTGGCCACTAATAACTTTAATTTTAACGTTAATAGATTCATCTTCAAGAAAAAAACTTAATAAAGATGGTTTTAATCTTCAATGATACTGGTAAATACATCGGAGCTAACTTTTTTTATTTGATTTGATTTTAATTTTTTAGGCCAGATGGAATTTTGTTGTTGTTAGAAATGAAGTTAAAGAGGTATCTGATATTTTTTTTCCCATGTTTTTAGCTGAAAAAATGTTGGAATTTGTGTTTTTAGAGTAAAAAAACTTAGACCCACAATCACTAAAAACACTTAAGGTGATAAGAACAGATGACAAGAAAGAGATGTGTTACCCATCATTTATTTAAAAAAATGGAGGTGATGTGTTTTTCGCAACATTAAAAAAAACTAAAAACTAGGCATGAGGGCTTGGTTTATAAGCCCATGCATATCTAGGTTTCATTTAGGCGAGGCATGCTTGTCGATGCGTGGCCCTTCATTTTATTTATCTTATGTTTTTTTTTCATGTATTCAATTGAATTTTTTTTAAATAAATTTATTTAAATAATGTTTAGATAATAATCCAATTATGCTATTATTTTTTAAATGATATTAACATTTTTCATGGTAATATTAAGAATTGAACCTTATATATTTTCATTGTTTTGGAACCCCAGCCCACATAAACCTTGTCAGAATAGAAAGTTAGTAATCTAGCTAGGTATCAGAAAAACAGACGTGAAGTAAAGTGGTAAGGGATTGAGGACGCTTTTGATCATGCATATTATACCAGCCATGCTAAGCATTTTACCCAGAGTGAGCCTATTATGAAATTTAGAGATAACACAAGCTTCCAAGTAGAAATTCTGCTAGGATATTCTCTTAATGGCATTCCTAAATAAGCAATATGAAATGAATTATGTCTACAGTAGACAATATTTGCCAAACCAGCACTATAACATTCATCTGCATTGATTCCCGCTGCAAAACTTTTATAGAAGTTGATCCTTAAACTAAAGCTTGTTTCAAACTACTGTAGTATCCTTTCAACAGAAAGCATAGACTCCAGATTATTTGGAGAGGAGAGTAGAGTATCATCAACGTAGTATAGCTGAGTGAAAAAATCATAATTCCGTAATTGAAACTCACTAGAACAATACAGACAGACAGACAGTCATGACCAACCTGGAACTCTTCTGTAGATGAGCCATTAACTAGATAGTTGCGAGCTAGACAGGCATTCGTGAATTAACCTTCTCCATTTGTTTCCAAATCCCATATAACACGTTATCTCGTCAAGATATTCCCACAAAATAATATCAAAAGGCTTCGTGGAAATCAACTTTAAAGATCATACATGTCTTTCCGCCACTTGTGCAAATCATGAGCTCCTTTGTTTGCTATCATAAAACCATCAACTATATGCCTTCCAGCTATACATGTCTTTTGATTATCACTGATTACATCCTGGATGACATTTTTTAAAATATTTAAAAGTATCTTTGCCATTATTTTATATATTTCACGCACCATACTTTATCGGTATGTAATCAAAGAATCCCCTAGGCAATTTTATTTTTGGAATTAAGGCGACATATGCACAACTAGGCAATCTCTTTGATCTGAAGAATTCTGACACTAAATCCAGCATGTCAAGGCAAATCAGGGGCCAAATGTTTTCGTAGAATTTGAAATTAAACCCACCCAGTCCTCTACCGTCTTAGAAGGTAGAACCATCACATTTGTAGACTTCTTCCATGACCATCACTTTAATTTTATTTATATAAAATATATTTATTATTATTAAATTCTTTATTTATCTTTAATATTTATTTATATATTTGATTAATAAATTTAATGTTTGAGTAATAAATATAAAATAAAGAGTCAATAGGACTAAAAATGCTTTGTAAAAAAAATTATAAACCTATTATAATTATTTCATCTAAGCATTATTTCTAATTGTTCCTTGTCGATATTATATTAAGATTGGACATTAATTAGAGTTGTTGAGACTGATAAATATTATGTCATTCCTTTATAAAAGAAAGCAGCTACTCTTATAAGTTGAGGTATAAGTGATACTTGAAACTAATGTATAGGTGCTTGTTAGATAATATGTACACTGAATTGACTTACATAAGAATTTCATATGGATAGATTACTTATATATATGAAAATACTTACATAATAGTAGTGTAAGTGATCCTTATATTAGAGGTCATTAGGTTATCTTATATAAAGAGTGTTATGCTTTAATGCTAACTACAAATTATTCTAATCAAGAATAACAAATTAACAAATATTGAGTATAACATAAACTATATAAAGATATTTGAGTAATTAAGAGATGGATTAATCACCATATATAAATTAGAAAAAAAAATATTTTATTTATTCTCAAACAATATTAATTATGAAATTTTTAACCAAGATGGAATGAGATTTCAAAATAGTTTCAAGTTTTATTCAAAGAATCAATGACTATAGTCAAGGACGGAGGCATGCATGGGATAGGGTGGGCTCTAGCCCAGGTCAAGATTTTATCAATATTTTTTTTACTAGTTTTATGTAAAGAAAATTTGTAATTCTCAATTGAGATATCAAAAAATTCTAAAAATTTACGTGGAGCCTTCTAATATGATACTTTAACTTGGGTTAAAATTTCAGAAGTTTTGAAGAAATTCAGAAATTTGATAAAAAAATCATAATTTGACCAGTTTTACGTTATTGGATGTAATTTTCAATCCGATCATCAAATTGAGCTGAAATTTTATGAGGGATCTTAAAATATATTGAATAAAATCTAGTTAAAATTTTAGAATGAACAGAATTTGGTAGTACTAAAAAAAAAGGTCAAATAAAAGCAAAACGACTCATTAAGAGAAAAATGATTATTTGCCATTAAAAAATAAAACAAATCAATTCTTCCTTCTTTTTATATGATGCAGACTCGGCAGAAGCTGAATAGAAAAGGAAAGAAAAGAAAAGACGAGAGAGAAAGAGAGAAAAGTAAGGGAAAAACATAAAAAAATCCAAGGAAAAAAAATAAGAAAAGTGAGAGAATAACCTTGTAAACTTACAAAGTCTAACTTATAATATACTAATCTAAGGAAGAATCAAGTGAAGGGAGAAGGAATTGAGAGAGGGAAAAAATTTAATTACTTTGTTTTTTAGTTGACATGAGATTGTTATTTTATCCCAGTTGAGGGGTTGTTACAATATCGATTCAGATTCGATTATAAATGAGTTATATTCCACAAAACATCGAAGAATGTAACTTTAATAGTGAGTTTTTTTTTACTTTCACTTTAATTTTATATACTTTCAAATTTATTTTTTAATATTTTGAGTAGTGTATTTGAATTAAAACTTTACTGTTAACTTTAAAAATTCATGTACATGAGTTAATAATTTATCTTAAAAAAAATTTATATATTTATTTAATAGCCCAGGGCAGGAAAAATTCCTGGCTCCGCCCTTGACTATAGTGTTGAGAACTAAAATGATTTAACACAGCAAACATATTTCATGCTGTAATATCTAAATCAAAACATTCTTTAAAGAGATAATAATTACACTGAGAAACTGGTCACTGAAATGTTAAGGCAAACCACTTATAACTTTTTTAATATTTAAAGGATCATGATAGGTTGCTAGAAATTATATTTGATCTATAAATATAAATCAATTTGTTTAATTTATTTAATTTTATTTTATTTAGAATTGTAATTTATATTTAAGTCAACTTATTAGGGAATCTAATGGATCACATACATAATAACCATTGATCAAAGTTGTTTTGAGTTATGAGTGTGCACTGGTTGTGTTTATGCTCCATGCAATATATAAGGATGTAGAGAGCTTTGGAAAGACCTCATTACCCTGAAATCTGTTAGAGAATAATATAAATCATATATTGAGACCTCACCTAACAGCTTAAGTTTTTGGGTTGAGGTGGTTCTTTGACATGGTATCAGAGCTTTAATGACCAAGCGGTCATGAATTCGAATCTTACCATCCCCATTTATTTGATAAAAATTAATCACAAAGTAAAGTGGACCAGTGCAAGTTTCAAGTTCAAAGGGCTTTCACTTGAGGGAGTGTGTTATAAAATAATATAAATCATATCCTGAGATCTCACCTAACAGCTTAAGTTATTGGATTGAGATGATTCTTTCACATTACTTTTTTAGTCCGATGTTTTCTCATTCGTGATTTCAATGAAACGCTAAAGAGGAATGAGATAAACAGTGGCTATTTCAACCTTGCTGGCTCAAGACACTTTCAGAGTTTTTTGGATTTGTTAGAGTACCCTCTCACGGGACACAGATATACTTGGCTCCGTGGTAGATCAATGAGTCGCATGGATCACGCATTCTCATCCCCTGATTGTCATGTAAAATTTAGTGGTCTCTTCTTAACAAGGCTACCGAGAGGGCTCTCAGATGACTGCGAGCTGCTATTGAGGAACAAAGACCATAAATGGGGATGGAAACCTTTTTGTTTCATGGACAGTTGGTTATGGGAGTCTTTATGCGAGTCCGGATGCTTTCAATTTTCGGGCAGATTTAAGCTGTTGAAGAAGCGAAGCTATCTTGCTCAATAACTGAGGATCTGGATTCGAAGTAGAAACGGCAATCAAGAGGTGAAGCTACTACTGTCCTTGCAAACTAAACATACAGGTATGGAAAAGCTCTATGAAAGTCGAGAACTGACATCAGATGAGGCAATGGTTATGGGTGAGGTTGTAGCAGAATAGTGGGCAATGAGTTAAAATGTGGAGACCATTTAGCGTCAGAAATCGAGACAATATTGGTGTAAGTTAGGTGATTGTAACACAAAGTTCGTCCATGTGGTAGTGAATATGAGAAACAACAGGAAGCATATTACTGAAATAACCTACAATGGCATTTCGTACTCAACTCCCTCTGAAATCAAAGAAGGTACAGTGTATTTCTACTCACATCAATTTCAAAAACTGAATTTTAAAAGATCCAAGATGGGTTTAGATGGTTACAATCAATTGGGTACAGAGAAGGCTTTCTGGTTGGAACGTGATGCATCAATGGTCCTCAAGTGGCGTAGCGTGATGGCAAAGGGTTTGAGATCTGTATAGCAGGTCTCGAGTTCGAGTTACGGCATGCACCTCTTGTAAGAGCCTGGGACAGCCGGGGTTTTACTCACTCATCTGGGCCCATAAAGTGCGCTTTTCAGGAGATGGGGTTTCCTCGAATCCAAAAAAAAAGTGATGCATCAATGGAAGGAGTTATTGTCGGGCAAGAAGCTTAAATGATGAATTTAAATTTTTTAAAAGTTTCAAGGAACTCATTAGAAATATCTATAATTTTTTAGGATTTATATAAAAATTACAAAGATCAAATATTTTAACTTTAAATGATTGCTTCAAAATTGGATTGTTGTAAATTACAAGTCATTAAAGTATCTAGCTTCAAACGGTAATCCGCATAAACTAGATAAGATAAATCTCATAAATACTTTGTTATTTTCTTTGAGTACTAGCTATTTTCTTTTGTGTTAAGATATTTTTGTATTATACTTGTTGTGTTATCATGTGTAGATAATAAGAGATATAACATTCTATTTACAGAGAAACCTAAAAACTTTATAAAAGATAAAATATCAATTTATCCCTTAAATAATATCACATATATAATATTAGGTAGGGGCGATGATTTTCGATTTGGTTCGGTTTTTATAAAAAAAAGTAACCAAACCAAATTTAAAAAAAAAAACCGAAACCGAACCGAAATCTGGTCAAATTGATCAGTTTCGGTTCGGTTCAGTTCGGTTTTTAAGGGAAAAAACTAGTTCAAACCGGTTTCGCTCGGTTTTTTCGGTTTTGGCTCGGTTTTTTCAGTTTGGCTCGGTTTTTCCAGTTTGGCTCGGTTTTTTTTCCGGTTTGGGTTCGGTTCAATTCGATTTTTTTCTTATAAAACCGAACCGAACCGGCTGGTTTTTTCAAAATTTTAATTGTTTTAATCGGTTTTTTTTATAGTTCGGTTTTTTCGGTTGTTTTTTTTTCCGGTTTTCTCAGTTTAATCAGTTTTTCGGTGTTTTTACTCACACCTAATATTAAAATAATTTTAAAAATTTAATCGATCAAATCCTTACTTATATTCTAATTTTTAATTTTTAAAATTTATCAAACCCATGCTGACCACAAAGAGCAATCCATCCATCACCAAATTTCACCGATGCAACATAAAACTTTGAATTACCCCACATTACTAACAAGCCGCCTGATCGACTCTCCAAATCCAACCATTTGACTTCACAATCATTCCTTTTTCTCGATATGTAACTGTCAGAACAAGAGGACAGCTTTGATTCTAGAATATAGCAAATCTCAACATCGCTATCATAAAATAGACCTGCGTTTCGAAGGAAAGGCTAGTCCACTTACGTTCCATGATAAAATCTTCGTATTCAAAGAACAGAAATCCTGCCAACTAGAGTATTCAGAAGCTGACTTCTGGATTGCCCTCCAGTCCTCAACTTCCTTTTTCACCTCATTCCTGATCTCATCTGTGAATTCCTCTAAATTGGTGCCACTGCCAATGCCTAGTGTCTTTCCATCAGAAATCATCTTACAAATCTCGTATGCCTCATCATGCTCATCTGCTATCTGCATATTTGATTCAGCTATAAATCTTTTATTTCCCTCTTTGATCGCACAATCCATGAAGTTGTCTCCCGACTCCTCAACTGTCTATTGAATACTGCTTGTGGTAGATAGAAGTTTTATTTTGCGTCTTCTGCTCCTTAAAACCATATGATGTGGACGCCTACTTGCCTGTGAATTATCTGTGGAGGTGATAGAAGTCTGGTGGATCATAACTTGCTGATTCTCCTCTGAAGCTGATTCATGTGACTGATTGTGAGAGTCCATTAAATTTTGGGCCCAAAACTGATAGGCCTCCATAGAAGGGCTATTAGGATCCAAAGGCCACGCATGAGAAACATTTTTGCCATGCAGACGTTGCTGCTGGTCAATAGCAGTGATCTTGATAATCCACAATCTCAAGGAATAAAAACGATTTAAAAAGATTACAGTCCTTGATTTCCGCAGGTTCAGAGTAATCTACAGTATCCTTTCTGCCATACAAAGAATTGTAGAAAAATTTAAAAATTCAACAGTATTCCTCTCCAAATGCGTATCCACATCAGCTTTATTGTAGGCATCAACAACAACCAAATCCGAGACAGCAGCATCTTTTTCCTGGTTGAGAAGCTCTGAAAAGGATTCCATAGTATAAGATATGGACTCCAGATCTGGGTAGTGGAGGGAATCAATTTTAGTTAATTTAACTCAATAAGCATTGCCCCAACAGACCTAGTGCCAATCAAGACACGCAAGGCATATAACGCTGATAAATTCAAACTTAATTTATCATAGCCAATAAGCCTTCCAAATCATTACATGACTGCTGAAATACTGTCTAGTGTCCATCCTTTTGTTGGCAAATCTGAAATTGATATCCTTGCGAACCTGTCTATGGCACCATCAGAGCTTATTCATAGCCTTAACCCATCAAAGAAATCATTCATAATGCTTCTTTCTGCATCAATGGCTGCCATCATCGACTTATAGTCCTTAAAAGGAACCAGAAACTGTGAAGCACCGAGAAATCAAAAGCCAATGAGATTTACACCATTCGCCACTAAACTCCTCTTTAGTTTCGATACCAGACAACTTTGTATCTGTCAAAATATTGAGCATATCTAGAATTGTCCTCTCCTCATAAAAAAAAAAAAGAACAAAAAAAAGAGATCTAATTATTATAGACTTGATATTTCCCTGAAAGAGAGGCATACAAATCCTAATATATCTAATTTTTTTAATACACATCACTTATAATTCAAAAAAATTATGATACACAAAAAATAAAATGTTTTACACCGTTTGTACGTATACTTTTAAAAAAACACTTCTTTTAATAATATTTGAAACAAAAACCAAACTGGTTCTTAATTTCTTATCTAACCTAAACATATGATGGATAATAACAATGCAAAGTGACAACATCTATACAAAGTATTTATTCCCTTTTTAAGTTTTTGGTTTAAATTTTAGAGTTATGATTTAGAAAAATTTATTAAACTTTGTATCTGTCAACATCCAAAACTTTTTTTAAATGCAAACTTTTTTGGTTTT
>Ga0325410_1002070_pt1 | contig 22375 bp, 13 predicted proteins | sample PopdelMetagenome_16_FD_206182 | JGI IMG/M metagenome (GOLD analysis project Ga0325410, IMG submission 206182) | Populus deltoides microbial communities from Bellville, Georgia, United States - Xylem-PdIQD-R3 | ecosystem: Host-associated > Plants > Phyllosphere > Stem > Wood/Secondary xylem...
TTTTCGGGAGTCCATCATGCTTGCCTCTCATTTTACATCAAATCACAAATGAGATGGGGAAATCTGGGCAGTAAAAATACTATATTGAAAACGAAAAGGATAAGAAGTTGAATAAAAAATAAATTGATTGTGTTAACATTTCACTGGAGGGATTCTTACTCATTGGAAAGTAGGTGAGGTGTCAAGTTAATGGCTCTAAGTTGCACAATCATCAGCTTCACAGTTCATGGTTTTGCTTCAGTATCTGGTAAAAGAAGACAAATAATGGACCGTGATTACATCACTTCTGATGGAGAATGCCGGAGTGATTACAGATTAGAAAAGCTAAACATGAAGGGAAAGTAGAACTTTAAATAATTAAATCCAAATTAAGACAATCTTTTTATAAGAATTTTTATGTGTTTATTCGTTTTTATAAGAGTAGTTTCTCTTAGAAAAAAAATTGTATACAGAATATGATAAATAAACAAAATATTCATATAACAATGCATTAGAAATGCTGGTTGTCGATGCTTATTAATGACCTCTTTTTATTATTTTATTTAGGAAGCCTATTGTGGTAATTTCAAGTCATATGAGCAGGTTAATTATTGAAAAAACAAATTGAAAAAAATTATTCAACTCAATTCCCAAATAAAAATTAAAATTGAAAAGAAAAACTAGATAAAAAAATTGATTGTTGATAAATAAAACTAAAAAGACTAAACCCGAAAAATAGTTAAAAAAGAAAGAAAAAGAAAAAGAAAAAAAAGCAAAGCACTGATTTATTAGTGAAACAATACTTTGTTGAGTATGGCTACAGCCTACAGTGATCCATACTATCCAAAAAGACCTTTGGCAACGCCCTCAAAACCTTACTGCTTCTGCAAAGTCCATGGTAAGATTAAATCTTTCAATAAAAGGATCCACAGGATGAGGAAGACTGACATAAGAGCAAAATCCTATATATAGTTTTGTTAATGTTAATGCTAACTTCTCTCTCAATACTTGACAACCCTTTAATTTCTGACATGAAGTTTTGCCTTGTTTCCTCCATTGCGGCAAACCACGTGATAAGGAGAGAACATGGAAGGTAGAAGAAGTGGTTGAAGAGGAGAGTGTGCATGGAAAAAAAAAAAAAAACCCTAAATTTTCTGTTTATATATGCATGGTATAAATGTAATTTTTCAAACTTTTAAGATTATTTAGTCAGGTTTGGGTTAAGTTTCGAGTCGAGCAAGGCACTACTCATATCCTTTTGACTTCAAAGATCACCCAAACCCAAATTACCAAAAATAATTTATACACATTTCAGGTAGATATTTAATGAACCTAAATTTAACAGGCTCAAAACCCCCTAGCAACCCATTTTCCGCCCCTAACAGACAACACATCGCAGTTTCGGCATCTGGGATGCAAAGGGAAGATGAAGATGATCCATAAATGTCTCATGAAAGCAACGGGAAGAAATATACGAGCGCATAAAATACTTTCTCAATAATAATGTCATATCAGAAAACCTTCCCAGCAACCACTTACCATAGCAATTGAGTAAAACAAAACAGATGGTGACGAGATATCGAAGCTAATTTGCCTATAGAAGATAAAGACTCCAAAGTATACAATGCTGTAATGGTATAATACGGAAACTAAGTATTCCATCTCAACTAGTTGACAGTTAACTCGAGAAAATGTCCAACCATCATTGTCATGATACACAGAATAGAAAAAATAAGAGCAACCGCCATTCACCTATAGAAGAAACGCATTATTCTTAGCTGTCTGAGATCATAATCACAACTTCAGCACTTGAATCCTTTGTCCAAAGATAATAAGATAAATCACTCAGTCTGCATCAGTAAATAAGTAAGATCAATAATATATATATATATATATAACAGTAATGTTTCCAATATGAAAAAAAATAGATTTGATTCCATTCTTTTTGTTTCAGCATTGACTATAGAAGAACTTTGAAGAACTATTAAGAACGAAGCAAATTTTCAGCAGAACATTTGCTATCAAATAGAAAACATAGAGAGATACCATATGCTTAAGTGGCAATTGACAAAGCTTTGGCAAAAACTTTTCTGCAATGCTTAGTGTTGTGTGCTTATTTATTATACATAGATCTTGTGCAACCCGTTCCGCCCATCCACTGGGGTTGATTGGAGATTTAAAAAAAATATAACAAACCAGGGCTTACCCGCAAGAATTTACTGTCTCCCATTTTTATCACATACTGGATGATCATACACAAAAATTATCTTTCTAGGCAAGTAACAAAGGGAAACAAAAAAATAACCAGAGACTAATCTATAGTCAATGGGTAAAATTGATAAGTTATTAGGGCATCTCAGAAAATCATATTTGCAGTTAATATTAATACAGCAGAAAGATGAAATGGTTTCACAGAAAAGAAATGAAATGAAATTCCTTTAACATGCTAATACCTTTTGGCGTTTTGAATTTGGTGGGCTTGGTTCAGTATCACTATAGCGATGAGATGTTCCAACACCAGAGTTTTCGGCCTGCAAACATGCCACCGGTTAGCCTTGTGGTTGTGCATGTTTCTATGCACATGACAATTTAGCTCAACATATTTACAACATCATGCCGAAGCCTTCATGAGCCATTTGATTGGCTAGAGTAAGAAATCCAGAATAAAAGTAGCATGAAATACAAAGATCCATTAAAAGAGCAACTGAAAAAGCTACTTACATTGGTTGAAGAATCTTGAGGCCTCTGATGCCCAGAGCTGCGTGCTTCTACTGGAGGTATGTCATTGGGTTCTGCGCCACCACTTTGAGATATGAGGGGCATGATCTCACGAAGCAGATTAGACAAAAATATCCCCTCATCAGTAGCTCTTGGTTCCGCTTCCGCTTCCGCTTCGGCAGTAGCAGTAGATGGTTCTGCAGTCTCAAGGACAGAACTAGTAGTTGTTAATCGTGAGCTGGCATCCTCCATGTGGACATCGCCAGGTAAGATGGTCCTCAGGAGCTGCATAATACCGCTGGGGATAGGTTGCTCAGAATCCAGGTTGTTTTGGGACCCACTAGCTGACAGAATGTTGATACTTATACTGCGAGAAATAGAAGGCTCTTGTCTTGAATTTGGTGGCAGTGATCCTGGAAGAAAGAAAGGTTGGTCAACCAACAAAGAACAGTTGAATAAGCTCATTTCTTGTCATGGAGCCATATTATCAACTATTAAGGCAAGATACAGCAAGCAACCATCAAAACTTTGACTATTATGCACAATGTTAACTTCAATAGAATAGAATTTCTATATGCTACTGTGAGCTGGAGAAGTCGTTTCCATGCAAGCCTGTTACAACATATTCCCAAAGGTCTCAATCAAATCTTTACAGGCTAAAGCATGGAAGAAAATCCAGGAAACTTTTGAAAAATGAAAATACAAAATTACACATTATTTTCCTCATTTTTTTAGGGTGAGGATCAGGATGGTGCAGGTAAGTTTTGCCGTCAAATTGGAATCTCCATAAGTGTGGATCAGAATCATCAAAGAAGGGTGTGTGTGCTCTGTAATAGTAAGCATGGCATGCATTCTAGAAAGAACAATATATGTGGAAGTCGCCATCCCTCCCTCATGCAGGATAGGGACAATTAGAATGTTGGGGCAAAACAAATAACACAATATGCATAAGCCATAAGGCATTGACAAAGATATCAACCACCATTAGCTGCACCACAAGTAAAACCACCGACCGATACACATGTAAACATAAGTCGAACCATAACATCTCCCTTCAAGCCTCCTGAGCTTGCACTGGAAGAGATGCCCACAACTAGAAACTTGCAACTTTTCATGAACCAAGTAATCCTCATAACTTCATTGATCTGCAATATTGTCACATTACCATCTCTTGTGCGTTGTTCGGTGTTTTGCCGGTGTACAGCAGGTTCAAGGGTTGGCGGCTGGTCAGTCTGGACCCCAGCAGCATGATGCTCGCCAGATGCTTGAGATCCTTGTCCACCATTCCCATGCCCAGAAGCTACGTGTTGAAATCTTCCGAGAACAGGATAGTACAGACCTATAGAATTACCAGACGAATCAGAAGGAAGGCGGCCAAATGTGCCAGGAACGGCTGCAACCACGGTTCTAAGAGGCACCACTCGTACAGCCTCCCCAGCAAAAGATGATCCCTCTGAGACCCTTGAAGTTGTTTGATTACTAGGATTTTCACCACCAGAAATGGTTGGTGGGTTTCTCAGCCCAGCAGTCTGCTGTGTCTGACCACGGTCCTCACGATTGTTGGGAGTAGCAGTTGATGAACCTTTGGTTAGAAGAAAATAAGTTGATAAGTAGGTTCACACATCAAAGAAACCATACATATTAATAATTCAAGGCATCAAATTTGAAGATAACCTCTTCGTATTTGTATATCAATTCGCCTTGGAAGAATCCCAGTGCCAGTACCAGTACTATTAGCCAAACCAGATCCTGGTTGCCTGGATCCCACAGGGATAGCACCAAAGCTAGTCCCCGGTTGAAAAGGAAGGGGCTGCATGCATAGGAGTGATCAGCAGAAAACATGATTTAAAGCAAAATGAAAAGGGGAAAAACAACAGATAAAAAGAATTCATAAGGATGTCAAGATTATGACCTGAACCATTAGAGGATTAGGACCAGATTGATTGATAAAAATTGCAGGGCCAGCATTAACAATGGCTTCAGACTGTAGATATTCAAACCAAAGCAACACATACAGCTCAGAAGATGCCACGCATGAAAGGATGCTGTAAATCAGAAATTAGATATAATCTTACCGGTGCTTGACCTAGTCGTAATGTCATGATTGTACGTCCAAGTTCAAGTAGAAGAGCACCTAAATTATGAAGTTGGACTCCAGTTCTCAATGCACTAGACTGAGTGGTGTGTCGCACTGCAGGATCAGTAATATCTGCTTGATTCTCTAGTTGCATGGCAAGTTGCTGCCAACATACAAAACAAACAGGGAAGGGGATCCAATGTATTCAAGTTCTAGTTCTGGCAATGAATAAAAGAAAGATAAATGTTGTAATATTTCAAGGTCAAAAGAATCAAATTCTATAAATTAAACAAAACAAAGAAACATAATAAGAAGATGACCAATTCCTATGGGCACAAGCAACTAAACTTCACTGGTGAAAAACAGAGTATACAATTGGCTAGCCAAAAAATAATGGAAGACTGAAGCACATTTTGTAGATAAAATGATGTTAAATAACACACAAGTAAGCATTCTGCAACTTGTTCGGTGAGTAATTGTCTACTAGACCGAATCACTTCTGCCAAGGATGCAGGTGTCGGAAGCCTTTCTTGTCCAGTTCCTGATTGTGACATGGAATTAGAATCTATTTGCTCAGTCCTGCGTGCAGCATCTGCTTGTGCATTGTTTTCCCCGACTCTGCCTGTCAATGAAAAGGATCGCAATCCAATGACCAAGTCAGCCTCATTGAAAAAACAACATTTATTAACCAACAGAATTTCGCAAAAAGGAGACACCGACCAATGGCATCAAATTCTCGCCTCATATGGCTCAGATATTGGGACAATGTTGTCAGAGAGTCAGGAATTACCTACAAGGACCCAGAAAATTAGAGCCTGATATTCAAAACTTCAATAAGATATGCAGGCCAAAGAATTCAGGTTATAGAATGAAGAGAGGTTGGGTAAGAAGAGGACTCCAACTTACAGGAGGATTCATTGACCCCAAGGAAACTGCTGATGGAAGCCCAAAAATATTTTGTGCTCTGTCAGACAGACCCCTGGTGCCAGTTTGTTCAGATTGCAGCTGGCTTGTGTCCATGCTACCACCAGCAGCTGATGTTCTTGACATACCACGCTCCTTAAACATCCATCCCAACCAAAGAGAGTAAGACCAAAAACATAAATGTGCATTTACAGATCTACAAAAGCATTAAGGTGCATCTTTTTAATTTGGCAAAACATGAATTAGCTTGATATCTCAAAATAGGTTTAACATCTATAGCCAAACAAAAGATTATGATTGACAACTTCCAAATACAAAAATGCTGGACATTTTACTCTGAAAACATTTTGTTTGTCTGTCTCTGTGAGAGAGAAAAGTGGGAGGGACTTGGGAGGGAAGAAAACCCCCCTCCCCAAAAACAACAGTAGATTTTCTAAAGTAAAACTAAACTGTACATTTTACTCTGAAAACATTTTGTTTATCTGTCTCTGTGAGTGAGAAAAGTGGGAGGGAAGAAAACCCCCCTCCCTAAAAACAACAATAGATTTTCAAAAGTAAAACTAAACTGTATTTAGTTCAAGAGTTTAGAATTTAAATATTTACCCTGACAACATCTACCCCTTCACTGCCACCTTCGATATTTGAAAACCCAAAAGATCCAAGGACAGCAGAGACAATCTGCTCCAAAGAATCGATTAAGAGATAGTTATGGAACGATTACATCATCTGTATGAAAATCCAAGATTGCTACATTCAACATCTAGTTGTAGCCTCACCCTACTGATTTCTGGAGGAACTCCATCCCCTTGATCAGGCACACTAAAAGTTTCTATTACAACACTGGGAGCCACCTGACCAGTGTGGCGGCTTGAACCTGATGCAGGATCATTGCCTGCAACATTGACATGTAGTTAATCCTTGGTTCATTTTACAAGCACATGAAAGATATAGTAAAAAAAACAAGAAAAAAAGGTATACAATTCCATTTCAGAAAGTCAGGATGTCTTCCACTAAGTTTTGAGTGTGACACAAACATAAGTAGTATTGCTACAACAATTTCTAAGTTCCTATAGATGACAGTGACTATTATTATATTTATGCTGTAGCATCATTTCTCCATAAAAATATAAGCATTCAATGAGAACCAGCAAAACACTACCACTTTCTTTTTTGATTAATCATATGACAATATTAAGAATCAACGAAATTAAATTCCAAGGTTAATATGTTATATCCAGAATCCCATTGGTTCAACAGAAAGAATGGATTTCCCGGTATCTAGTTGCTTTCCACCAAGGTGTAGTTGCTTCTCACAGAGGCAAGTAAAAGATGTTTCGATTTCCAAATTACAAAATTTTAGGTTCAGCACCGAGGATTTTTCTTTCTTTTCTTTTAGTTTGGGGTGGGGGGGGTGTTAGTGTACTATACCAAGCTTTTAGTAATATAATTAAAGCAGCACAGGAAGCCATACTTTAGCTGATGTAATGAGTGTTAAACACTCTATGTGGGGCAATCATCCATTATTGCCATTAATTACCTTGTGCAGCAGTTTTTTGTTTTTGACATTTACCAGCTGTGGGACATCTGTGGGAACCTTTGGACCGCCACAACTAGTCCTCCACAGCTTAATGAATACGCAACCCATTACTGAGACAAACTTAGTACAGTTGAAGAAAATGATGCAAGCAAATGTTAAGGTGAGCAAAACCTGGATGATTGGATAAGCCCTCAGATGATTGCGGTATAGGTTGCCGAACCACCATATGCAAGGTGTGGCCATCTTCAACATCTAACTTGCGTTAAGTGAATAAACCAAACCAAACACTAGATATAATAAAAAAAATAATGCTAATTGAGTAAAAAAAAATAACAGGTACACATCAATTTTCCTTTTGGAACCAAAAAATAAAAGTTTAATGCAGGATGGTTTAAAGGTTACTGGTTAAATCAATGAAGAAGATCCCAATCCATACAAGATCTAATATTTGCAAATTTATTATGGAAAAGTAAAATTCTAACTAGTTCATTCAACACATGTTTTGATTCAAATGCTTCACCCACATTTAAAGTTTCCTTCTAGCAAGAAAATTACCCTCGCAAAAAGCAATTGCCAGAAACTAGCAGAACTCAATTTACTTTGGAAAAAAAAACTGCAGATGTGGACTTATTTGGAATACATACATAGGTGAGTTTGGGTGTTTGCTTGGGTGTGATTAGAATCAATTGAAATATGACATCAGATCTCTTTTCTCAACCAGACAAATAGTCCAAAGTCATTCACTCTCTCCTATAAATATGTTAGTGAAGAACCAATGAAGAGAATCAAGCAGTCATATGTATTTATACCACATGCCTTTGACCTCTTTTTTTTGCCAAGGCTTTTTCCCATTTCACGTCCATATCAGTATTTCACAGACTTACAGTTCACTGTTGCTGATGGAAAACATGAAATTGTTTAGCATTGCAGGATACATCTCATGGACATGGAGAACTAAAATGTGAGCTAACTTGGGATTTATACTTCAGAATAGCTGGAATCAGCTGTGAGGAACAGCACTGCAACACTATCCAACCACAACTCAACCTTTTACTAGCCAACGCACAAACTCCAAGTTGCCCCTATATAACTCTTTTGCATCAACATTGTGTTAATAAGCTCTTTCCACTTTTCTACCTGGCTTTACAGTTCACTGTCAGAAATAAATGTCTATCTTTGGTTCACTACTTATGTAGTACCTTCATCAAAACTGTTAACAGAAATTTGAAGTAAATTTTTATCACTTTGGGTCCACAATATTTCTGATAAATAATGTACTTGAAGTTGCATTTGAATCTTAAGAAAAAAGGATACGATAGGCAGAGAGTAATTGGTCATCTTTTAAAACTTTTCCACGGCATATTAGACGTTGTTGTTCTGATAGCACACCAGTGACAGAAGCAATCCGTTCTTTCAAAGCAGGAACTGGCATCTGCAAGGATATTCAAGAAAGGTGAAAATATGATGAAATTAACAGCTTCCACAAACAAAATTCATGTACAAGTTATCAACTAGTAAATCCTCACTCACATATTAGCGTACAGGCCCTATTAAGATTATATTGCAGGGTACATTCTTACAACTAAGAATCTAGTGATGGCAAAAAAGGTTTCAACAGTGTTTCATGTATAAAAGACACAGGGAAATAGTGGATCTTCTGAGATTGCTTTTTGACAGGTCGCTCATGAGATCTGCTCCTCAGTATTTTCTGCATGAATAGTAGGTAAAATGTTGGACAATTGGATAATACTCCATGGTTTTTACCTAAGGGCTTGTTGAAGAGAAGTTTTTGAGAGGGGAAAGGGAGTTGGATGCTAGAGACCGTTGTCTTCATGTCAGCCGTATAAATGGCACAACACAATAAATCATTTATAAGGACTGGAAATCCTCTGACCATGTTGGTGAAGAGGCTTTAAGTGTAATTGTTAAGACCACCTAATTTCCTCTTCTTGTTTGTCTTTTTCAGGATTCAGATTCTAGTAATTCTCTGTCTCTCATTATGACAATAGAAATATGCTCAAAACGCAATTTGGAGCTCTTGAAAAAGGTGGAAAAAAGATAAAAAATAAAAACAGAAAAAGGTCGATCCTTGGATATACATATTGCTCCCTAAGAACTAGCTTTAAGATGTAAGAAATTACCTGTTTATCCACTCTCAAAGTATAGGTTTGAGAATCCAATGTTTTTATTTTTATTTCAATATTTGTTTCAGAACCTTCCGCCTCACCAGCTTTCGGAATTTTATCAGCAACATTACTTCCCATTCTCGTCAGATGAATGGACACCTACAAACAAGAAAGAAAAAGAAATAAATACAGGAGATTAGGTTTGGGAGTTGCTGGGATGAGGCAACAGCATGCTTGTATATCAACCAGATAAGTCACAGTGTTATGTTGGTAACATAAATAAGGCTCCTTCGGAAACAATAAGTCAATAAGTCAACAAGTGCACTAACGCCTATAAAAGGGACTGAAGTTCCCCTCATAGTGGTCATAATACATCATTGTTGAGAGAGAGATAGAGAGATAAGGAGCAGAAATGCCGGAACAAATAACAAAAACAGGTAAGCAGAACATTGTCGCATATAAGAAAATCTTGGCTGCCACCACCATATACACGTATTGCGAAAGCAATGTGTACTTCAAGACAACTCGAAACAATGTTTCTGCTTCTTTCTTTATTTTCTTTTTTTCTTTCTTTGTTTTTTTTTTTTTTTTTGTGAGTACATGTGTGCTCGTGTGTGAGCGCCATGCATGTGTGTCCTATGAGACGATCAGAAAAATCTCCAGACTTGCAAAACACATAAAGATGGTAACAATATGTGTGAATAACATAACAAGTCCTGCACCCAACCATGATGAACAGCGTTGATCTGATTCTTGATATTCTTTCCATTATTTACTGACTCGGTAGGATATCACTCACTAGATGATGATGACTACTCAGGAGTCCCTGCTGCAGCTATTAGTTAATATTTTAAGAGGTCATAAAGGAGAAACATATCATCATGTTCCCATTTGAGAAGTTAGTGTGTTATAATACTGCTACAACAGTCATGACTGTGTTTTCCCAATTCCTTCTCAACATTCTATAATTAAATTGGAAAACTTCTACGGATGGTTAAATGGAACGTTGTAGCCTGCAAATCATAGGAGAAGCATTCTCCGGCGTTACATTAAGCAGCCAAGTAACATTCCCAACTTGGAGTTCGTTGTGTTCTTCTTGTTACCAGGAGCAGAAAACAAGTTTCCCGAACAACTCTAATTCCATGTCATGTGTATATATGTGCAGACACTTGCGTTGTGTTTTCCTACCGAAATCAACTTCAGGCCATAAAATCCCATGATCAAATCCGTTGTATATAATGAAGAAATCAAGCTCCAAGAAGTAATGTCTCAGTCCTAAGGGACATTACCGACATATTTTTACTTCATTTTCGCTCCACAAAGTGAAATTCAATTTAAACTCTAAATTAGAAGAATTCAAAATCCAAGCTTCTACCATCGAAACAGCTTATCTGGAATTGGGGCCTGCACCCAATTCCAAGCTAATTAGTAGAAAAGGGAAAATCAAACGGTAAATTCAAATATACAAAACTAAACTACTGCCCAGATAAAAACATTTAGGACATTTCCATTGACCAACAGATAGAGAGAACAAAGAACGCTCTCTTACCACATTCTACATATCTAAAGAGAGTACTTTTAACCCTAGTTATCATTAACCACCACGATTGACAATCTTTAACTCCCATCGCTCGCACTTCAATTAAACATAAATCACTAAAAAAAGATAAACCCAATAATTTTCATTGAAGCTTGATCAAGTTACCACAACCCAATTACCAACCCTTCCCTTCAGTCACATGCAAACAATCAAAATCCCATATACCATTTATCTCTCACTCTATAGGGTTTACCGAATCTTGATCAAACAAAAAAGATCAAGACTTTCAACTTCTGGGTCCTAACCAATCATCAAAACCATGCAAGCCAACCCATCAGGTTCCAAGATTGACAACCCAATTCACACAATCAAGAACTCAATAAAGAACACAAAGAAAAGGAAAGCACACATGATAATAAAGGAGTCTGTAAGTTACCTGGAATGAAAAGAAATTCTGGTTTAAAAAGTAGATAGGGAGAGAGAGAGAGATTAGAATAAAAATGATAGACAGAGATACTGTGCGCGCTCTCTCTCTCTCTCTCTGTTTTAGTTTCTCTCTATGTATCCTGGGGCTGACACCTGAATTCTATTTACGAACTCAAAACTTATATCTCCCCTGTCAACTGTGTTGTTTGTACCGTGGCCAATGTAGGACGAGGTTGAGAAAATTATTAAAGAAATAAAAAGTTTAAAACTACTCAATCATTAAAGATCATTAAAAATTTAAAATTATATAAATAATAATAATAATAATAATAATATTTTTTAAAGATTTTTTCTATATTCTTGTTCATATAAGATTCAAGATTATTTTTTAACAATTCAATCATTTTAAATGAAAAAAACCTGATAAATGAGATATTAAAGAATATAATATTATGTAAGAATATAATAAATATGAGTATATATAAAAGAATTATCAAATAGATTGAGTTATTTATCTGGATGGATTCTCAAAGTAACGAGGATGCCTGAATCCAATTTATTTTTATGGTGGTGAAGTTAAGAGTTAGAGATGTTGAAGAGCTGGTTATGGAAGGAGTGCAAGACAAATAAGGTATAAAATCTATCTCATCAACTACTCTCCTCTGTCATATGCCTCACCTTAAAATAGACAGTGGGATGACTGTCTTTAATTGAATTATCGTCTTGGAGCTCGCGTTTCTAAAATAATTAATTTTTTATTTTTATTAAAAATTAATTTTTTTATATATTTTTTAAATTGTTTTGATGCGTCCATCTCAAAAATAATTTTTAAAAAATAAAAAATATCATTTTGATATATTTTGACATGAAAAGCACTTTAAAAAGCAATTGCAACCACACTCCCAAACATGCAGATATATTCATACGGAGTGGGAGATTTTTTTTTTCAAGGGATTAACTTAGATTTGTAGCCTGTGATATCTTATGGGGATAGACTAAATTTTTTTTAACATTAAAAAAAATATTAGTGATGACAATATTTTTAAAAAGATAAAAGAAATTTGAAAGTTAGGTTATTAATTTTATTAGATTCAATAACTTCAGTTGATTTAATAATATAATAAAAAGCAATAAATAACAACAATAGATAAATTGGAAAAAAAAAATTGGCCTGAGTTAACATGGGTTAACCTGCAAAACTTGTGATATGTCACATGAGATCGAGATGAAATCAAAAAAAAAACATCAAGTGTAAATAAGACTTGAAAAGAAACCTGAGTCAACCCATTCTAATCTTTCAAACCTATAACACGGGTCCTAAGTCTAAAATTATCTCATAGAAGGCAAACCCAGAAAATTTATGAGTTAAATTCCAGATCAACAAGATCTCGATCAATTAAATGTTAAGGGATAAAATTGAAAAAGAAGTTAAAAAAAGATTAAAAACAAAATAAATGGAAATTAAAAAAATAATGACCAAATCTGATATAAAATAAAATATAATAAAATATTAAGGAATGCAATTGAAAAATTAGTTCAATTAAGAGAATGATAAAAAAATATTGATGGATGCAATTAGAAAGATAGTTCAATTAAGAGAATGATTAAAAAAAATCACAATCAAAATAATGAGAATCAGATTTGAAAGAAGACAAATAAGGATTAAATTGAAAGAAAATTCTAATTCTATGAATTGTTTAAAATAAAACAAATAGTAATAAGAAGAATATGAACAAAATATGAAAGAAAAAAAAAATTAAAGAGTTGCTTTGAAAATATACAAAGGAAGACACTGAAATCGAAGAGGAGAGAGGAAAGAAAAAAGAAAAAAAATTGTTGTCGATACAAAACCCAATATTTTTTGGCCACACAAGCTACCCAGAAATGGAGGAGTCGTCGTGATAATTAAAACATCATTATGGAAGCTGAAGTTTGGTAATTGGACGACGCTATATGCACTGCCCAAATAGTGCGGACATTTCCACGTGTGCCTGCGTGATGTACACACGCAACTCACCTTTTAACATTAAATAATATTTTTATATATGTTAAAACACTAAATTTCCCCTGATCGAACTCGATAATAACAAAAAACAACGTTGACCCAAGTTCAAGACAGTTTAAATTCAAGGACAATGTAGTTATTTTACTGTGCTTTCAAAATAAAAGAGTCAAAAAAGCCCCTGCGCACCAGTGCTTTTTTTTTTGCCTCAAAGAGTATATTAGTTCTTTTATTGTGTAAAAAACAAAAAAAAAAGACTATTATACCCCGCTGCAAAAGCCAATTGTGTTTTGTTGATAAGGGTAAAATCATTAATTTTACTATTACAATTTACATGCAATGAGTCTAGATCCACGATAAAAATACTACGGTGAAATCACTTCCTCTTTTAGTTTCTTTTAATTTGGTTTAGGATCCACTGGACGTGGGTCTACGCTAAGTTGCGGTCCGAATTATTTTTTTTTGTAAAAAAAATATTCAAGTATCGCAGACGCATTTTAAATAAAAAAGAAAACTTTACGACCCGAGTTAGAGCCCCGATTGGTCAAGTAAGCTAGTTTTATTTGAATCAAATAAAAAAATAGGTAACAATAATAAACAAACAAAAAAAATCACAATAACTCGGGGAAAAAACTTTTTTCCATGAGCGGAAAACGATGTTCTTAATTTTTCAGCCAATTAAGCATGGAAAGATGAAATTTGATAAAAAAAAAAAAAACTAGCGCAAGTCAACTTGAGTTAGGTAACGTTTGGGAACGCAGCTGCGGCTGCGTTCCCAAAAAATTTGAATTTTTTTTTTTGCTAAAATTTAATATGGTTTGTACGTTTTGAATCGTTTTGATGTGCTGATGTCAAAAATAATTTTTAAAAAATGAAAAAAATCATTGGCATGCATTTTGGCACGAAAAGTTATTTGCAAAGCACCCGCAACCACACTGCCAAACACGCTCTTAATATGATAGATATGTAACTTGGGCAATAAGAGATGGGTCAGCTTAGGTTAACTCATCAAATTCGCGTCTTGGGCTATAAGAAAAGAAATCAAAGAAAATCACAAAGGTATTAAAAAAAAAACTAATATCGAATGATGAAACCAAAATAGAAAATAAACTAAAAAAGGGATGTCAGCCCTCATTAACTTTTCAAACTCATGAAACGAGTCATTAATTAATCTGGCAGCACCATGCATGGAAAAACCACGAAACGCAATCCCAAACAAATCAAACGATGAATGATAAAATCAGAGAAAAAAAATAATCACGCAAAAAGGATTCAAAATAAAAGGTAGCAATTTAAAAAATAAGGATAAAAATCAAAATAAAAAATAAATTAGAGGACAATTATAAATTTAACAAAAAGATAAAAAAAAATAAAAAGAATGAGGATCAAATTGAAAAAATAATATACCACAAAATTGGATTGAATGATGAAATGTAAAACTAAATTTTTTTTATATAAAAGGACCAAGGTAAAAAAAAAATAAAAATCAAAAGAATAAGGAACAAATTAAAAAAATAAAATAAATTGGGATTGAAAAGAAATTGAAAACAAATAAAACTTTTACAAAAAAGCTAATAATAAAAAATCATAAATTAAAAGAATAAGGACTAAAGTTGGAATATTAACAACAAAGAAGACCAACATGTGATTTTTAGAAAAGGAGAAAGAAAGAAAAAAACAAAGCCACACCAACAATTAATTGCCCTACCACCATCAAAACGTGTTATGCGAAAATGACACCGCAGAGGTTCCATCGACATGATGGAAGGGAATTTTCTACCACTGGAAAGCATTGTACACACCGCCTGAAATATGAGGGTGCTCCCTACACGTAACTTGCTTCCATTAAATATTATTTAATCATTATTAAAAAACTCAATTGCCCTTGATAAACCTCATACTAACAAAAAAAAAAGAATGAAAATATCAAAAGGCCCTGGATGCATAGTTTTTTTTTTATTTAAAGGGTAAACTTGTTATTTTAATGTATTTTAAAAAATAAAATAAAAAACATAAATACCCTTTAGTGCTAGTTTTAAAAATTTAACTTGAAAGGTAATTAGGTTATTTTATTATGCTTAAAAATTAGAAAAGAATCTTATATTCTTGGTCAATCCTTTAATGACTAAGAAGCCATATAAAAAGACTGAAATACCCCATAACACCAAGGCATTTGATTTTTTTAGTAAAGGAAAAATAGTAATCATATTATAGTGATAAATATGAAAATGTGTCTATGGTCATTATGAATTTGCCTTTTATTTTGGCCTTTTGTTATATGGATTTAAAGTGCTTATAATCCAATAGCTTTAAATGCATTTTTAAAATAAAAAGTGTAGGTAGAAAACATATTAATAAATAATAGCAATCAAATAGACTTTAATCTGCTTGTGCAAAATTGGGTAAAAAAACACAATTATCTTTAATATCTAGAAAATCACTAGATAAGTGGGCAATTTGAGTCAACTCGAGTTAGCATATCAAACTTGTGACCCGGTTCGTAAGATTGAGATAACCCCATAAAAGCAAACTGAAAAAAAATTATGATATCAATTCCCAACAATTCAAATGAAGAAGGATGGTATTGAAAAAAAATTAAATAAAAATGATAAAAAAAACTAGTAAACCTGAGCAAGACCACCATATCTCGCGAGCTGACTCATGTGAACAAGAAACCTAATAGAAGGAAAAACAGGAAAAAATTATAAAGCTCAATTCTTAAACTGACCCAATGTTAAAGGATAAAATAAAAAAAGTACTTATTCTTAAAAAAACAACTCAAAAATATACCCGAGTTACCAGAGCTAACTCGTCAAACCAAAGACCTAAGTGACGAGACTGAGATAACCCCTTATAAATAAAATTGAAGAAAATCACGAAGCTTATTTTTCAAAAACTTAATGTTGAAGGATGAAACTGAAAAAGAAAATCGATGTAAAAAAAAACTAAAAGGGGATTGATGTCAATTCGGGTTAGTATTTCAAACTCGTAATCAAGGTCATGAGACCGTGATCACCTCATAAAAAAATCACGAAATCCAATTCCTAACCAATTTAATATCGAATGATGAAATTAAAAAAAAATCAACTCTAAATAAGAACCTAAAACAAAAAAAAAACAAAAAATAAGGATCAAATTTGAAATAAAAAAATGACAAGACAATTTTGTTTTTTTGATAGAGCATCACAAATTTCAAGGAGAGGATAAAAAAAAGAGATAAGAGAAGGAAAAAAGAAAAATAGGTCTTCGCGCGCCACCAACCACTCCACGCATTGTTCCAACAAGAAGATCATGTTGCTTCGCTTCCAACACAATTGCTAATGGAGGTGTTCTGCCACCAAAGGTGGCCGCACAAGTTGCAAGAACACAAAGGCAAGCCTCCACGTGCTGGCATCTGTAACACACACGCCATCCAATTTGCACTGCCTTTTTACTCTAGTACACCATATTTATTATACTTTTAATTTTGGTCCCTTAACATTCAATTGTTTCAAATCAATATTATTTTATTTTATTTTTCCAAACCGAGCGTAAAAAATTTCCATTAACATTGCAATGACTCATATCTAGGTAACAAAAATAAATAACCAAGTCAAATTCCAAAAAAGTCAACATGAGAGGATTAAATAAGAAAAAAAAGTTCAGTGACTGGAATGGTCCTCAGATCTCCAATTCTTTTAAATCGATGAAACTGAATTTGATTTTGCGAAACCAAGTATCAACCGAGCAACAAAGTATTCCCCCCGACACCACGAGGTTCCCATACACTAACATAAAAATAACCTATAAAAATCAATTTCAGATCAACACAATGTTAGAGGACCAAACGAGAAGAAAACAAATTGAGGGATCAAAATGAAAAAAAAAATTCGGATAAAAAAACCTTTCATTGTGTGAATCCACAATAAAAACTCTTATATGCTGCAGGAAATGACCGACACTTCTTGTTTTTTTAAAGATATTTTATTTATTTATTTATTTATTTGAAGTGAGGTTTATTTGCATATAATCTACACTAAAGCTTTGTTTGGTAATATGACCAATCACACACTACCAAACATGCATTAAGATAGCTTTGAGATCCAAGTTTATGGACTTACAAAATAAAGATTTCAATCCTTTTTAAATCCAAAAATGGAAAAAAAAATTATATATACATATAAGAACATTATAATTATAAAACACATTATAATTGGCCTATAAATTTAGAAAATTAAAAAAAATCTTTTTGAGTTCTGATCTATTTTTTATGACATCTTTAAGGGTATAAATTATATTTATTGAGTTATTCTTTTGAAGACGAAACATAGACATCAAAATCATTGTTGGTGGTGGCTGAAATTTGGTTTCAAGAGCTTTACCTCTTCCCTTTCTTTTCCAAAGATTATATCTCATTTCTTAGCTTTCAAGGATTGAAATGTAATAAAAATGAAGTTATGTACCGAAACTTAAAACTCTAAAATAATAGAGACCAAATAATGTGTAAACTTAAACTCTAGTGATCAAAATAAAGTTTTTAATGTGAAAATAAAAAAAAACTATGTTTTTTTCTTGTTTATTTTTTTCTATATTAGTTTAATTTTTTTACTATAACCTTAAATTCTATTCATGAAATTAATCTTTAATTTAATTGCATATTTTCTTAATACATTTTGCATACGCGAGGACATGCAACGAGAAGTAAATCCTAGAATTTAAAACAATGACTAGTAAAGCAATCATAGCAATGAAATAAAAACCATTAGATTTTCCAACTAAAGCAATCATAGCAATGAAAAAAAAACATTGTTTATCATTTGGAATGCCCTTTTTCTTAATTTTGTTTTTCTTTAAATTAACTTTTTATGTTTTTAAATCATTTTAACTAAAAATAAATTTTTAAAAATTAAAAAATATTATTTTAAATAATTTTTTTTTTAAAAAAATCATTACAACAATGCATCCTTATTATAATAATCGATCCAATTAAATTGATGGAGACCAAATACATCTATCTCGCTATAGCCCAATGAGTAACAGATCATAATCAAATTGAAGAGGACTAGGGCTCACAAACCATGAGGACTCTACACCTGGGCTACACTCATAGTGATCGACTTTATGCCCACTTAGAATATGCACACACCTGTTTGTGCATTTTTATTATTTATTTTTTTATTTTAGCAATGACTCTGATTTTAGTGCATTCGATTTGAAAATATTTTTATCATCAAATAAAAAAAATAATTGTAATAATACACATATTGGTGGATTGGGATCTGATCTCTGAAATTAATACCTTCATATTGATTCCTTGGATCCACAAATAAGATATATAGTGTTCTGTTGGTTGATTTATGCTACTATTTTGCATGCAAGGGGGAAAAATGCATAAATGTCAAAATCTCAGCCCATACTACAGGTTTTCCCCCCATTTCATGTACAGTTTAGTAGTAGATCATTTAGCCGTGCTAGGATGGGTTTTTTAAAAAATATTGAAAAAAATATTTAGGTATTATTAATATATTTTCAAGAAAGAAAAAAACTATGAAATCAAATCTTATATCAATCCAATATTGAGGGATAAAATTAAAAAAATATAAAAAAACTTAATGAATCAATCTGATTTAACCCACTAAACCCTTAATTTAGATAATGAGACTGAGATAACCTCATAGAAAATAAAAAATAATAATTATGAAGTTATTTTCAATTAACCGAAATGATAAAGAATGAAATTGAAAAAAATTCAATTACAAAAAAAAAATAAAAAAACCGAGTCAATCAGGTTAACTCGCAAAATTCGTGATTTAAGTCATGAGACTGGAACAATCCTATAAAAAATAAACTGAAATAAATTATTAAATTCAATCTAGTAAAAGATTGATTAAAATAAAAGTAGAAATTTAAAAAATATTTTTCAAATAAACAATATTTTGTAATCTCAATTAGTTTCGTTTAATTAATTAATAATATTAATAATAACTAGATTTTATTGTCAATTTCGTGCTAGGATGGGCTCTCTTGGGCCACCATCATATACAACCCAACATGGAAGAGCTACCCGTTTTCGTTTTCTTTAACTATCCATGGTCCCTCGATCGAGAGAGGATCTTTCCCCATCCTAGCACGTGCTTGTCTTTTTTTTTTTTATTATTTAAAAAAAAGAGATTAAAGTCAACAGGATTGGTTGAGTGATGATATGTTTCATCACCTCATCAAGAGAATTTGACTTTGGATTATTGTATCTTAATTCTTGATTGGTGACAACTTTATATTTTATGTATTTTTTATTTATACAAATATTTTAAACTTCATTTAATTTAAGTTTAGGAGTGAATACATACATACATACATACATAATCTTTTTTGTCTCCTATTCTCTGTCTGATATATCAGCTTCATGGCCTCTTGTAAATAATAATAATAATAAAAAGTATACACTCCTGCCATGCAGTGAGCTGAATTTAAAATCATTTCATGCAACTTACAGGGTAACAGCTAGAACCTAGACAGCATCCACAAAGTGCTCATGATGATTCAATAATCATCAAAATCATGGTATAAGAACCTCTATAATATTATTAAACTACCATATCCTAGTGTACAAAATCTTTCCCAACCCCAAAAAAACTCCAGCATTTCTGTAATCGTGCTAGCTCCTATCCACTCTAGTATCCTAAAAAACTGGTCTTTTTGTGGTGGTGGTACCTCTCGTATATCTACAGTACCCTTGCTAGCTAATTAAGCAAATTTACTTCTTGTGATTATGTAGTCACCAAAAGCGAATTCCACAAAAGCTTCTAAAATTCTGAGATAACCTACTTTAGAGGTGGTGATAGTGATAGAAGCAAAGGTAGTTTATAAATCATTTCCTGTTGATTTCTGCAACAATATTGGATGTTAATGGAGATGTGGTACTAAGGAGAGAAAAACTAACTAGCTTCTCAGCATTTTTCTTTTGAGAAATGCTTAGCATTAATTGCTGATTGAAAATGTACTTCTTACTAAAAATTAATCCTGTAAAGAATAACTGTTTAGTAAGCATCTTGGGAACAAGAGTGCTTTATAGTACATATGATCATCATGGGTTTAAAAGTCAGACTTCAAAAAGTACTCGCCGAGGACGTGAAATTATAAAAGTCAGTCATTGTTGCTAGATAAGAGAAACTAATGGTGTCTCGGTTTGTGATGTCTAGGTCCACAGTAATCTTCATGAATTCTTGGTGACCAGTGATGTGAAGATTTCTTGGACAGTACTGATCTAGAAACTCTTTTCTTCAGGGTACTTGTACAATGCCCTTCTTTGCAAAGAATGACTTCTTCTCCAAGAACCTCAGTACTAATTTGCTTCAAAGAAGTGTTATCCTGATCAGCCTGCACATCACAAGAAATCATATCAGAACTGAAGCTAATATGAAGAACTATATATAAATATTCCTTAATTTCAATGCATCATACAGTGTGTAAAGAGCTGAATGCTCACCTGAACTTTTTGAGCTCCAACTTGCATGAACCCCTTTTCCAATCGAATCCCTACACCAAATAACAACTCATGTTAATTTAAACCAGACAAGGAAAAAAACAAGGTCTCTTCGGGCAACTTAACATGATTATGATATCTTTGGCACATATAAGGTCTCTTCGGGCAACTTAACATGATTATGATATCTTTGGCATATATACCTTGAGCCTCTTGAAGGAGAAAGAGCATAAGCAGAAGAGAGACTACTAAAGAAGCCCTCATTTGGACAAAAGATTGAGAACAAGAGATTAGAGCAGTTAAGAGAAGGGAAAAGGATGAGCAGTTTTGGTATTTCTAAGGTCAGGTACAGAAGATACAGAATTAATGTGGGTTTGGTTTCTAAGTATCTCTTTTGAAACTTATAATTCCTTAGAGATTGTGCATGAATGGATTATAGCTAGCTACTATAGCAGGAGGGGTATAACAGGTTAATTATATACACGGTTTTTGGGGCCACAAAGCACGCAGTTCTCCAACATGAACTTTAATAAAATGGGGATTTTTCTTCCACTATCTTTTGTTTTTCCCTTGTCTTTCTAGTGTAAAGTGCAAAAGTTTGTCAAAGGAAATGACTAGTCATTGATTCATTAGGGCACCCTAATAAATTAATTCAGCAAGAAAAATAACAAGGTTAATGTGAGTCTTAATTTAGTTATGAGTAGCTAGCTAGGGTTTTAAAGCTTATAATAATGGGGTCAATTATTTTCAGTATAAAATCAACCTTGATTATAACTCTACGTGTTGTTTTAGAGCAAACTACATTGAAATTGTTTACTTGGTGATGTACTGTTCGTTTCATTAATATTCATGGATCGATTTCCACTTGTAGAAGAATGCATATTATTGCATTTACGTGTTTCAGACAAGAAAAAAACTGAGGTAGTGATTGATATATATGATCAGTAGTATTTCTCAGTAAGTAAGTTTAATTAGGACTTAGGAGGGAAACTAATCAAACATTTGCTAGAAGAAAATTGAATTTGATCAGAATCGACAATCACTCAACTAATTAGTAGAACATGTTTTGAGTTTGCTAGGTTGACACAAAGACAGCACTACTGGTAATTTTTCTTGGGTTTACAACATGCTTGCTAGACAGTTTCCCTATCTTGTTATGCCAAATGGAAAGCTGACATTGGTAGTCATCGAGAAGAGTTTAAGCTAGCTAATAATAGAATATCCAAAGCAGAAAAGATGGTATCACTTTTAGCAAAGCTCTATAATTGCAATAAACTATGCACTATATATCCACATTCTTAATTAATATTGACATGGAGCGAGTACTATCTACCTAGCTAGCTTTTAATTAACTCAAATCCAAATAATATATTAAGATTATTCCTGCATGACATTGCAGGGGGACATGCAAGAGGTGATGTTACTTGGGAAACATTTATTTAATTAGAACTAATATTTAGTGCAGTGCAAGATCATCTCCTTTTGAGTTTTGAAGAACAAAAAAGAGTACAGTATCCAGCAATACCTGGGATTTGTCAATGAATACTATCTGTCAAAAGATATACAGTTCTCAATAAAGAAACA
>Ga0325410_1002073_pt1 | contig 22367 bp, 10 predicted proteins | sample PopdelMetagenome_16_FD_206182 | JGI IMG/M metagenome (GOLD analysis project Ga0325410, IMG submission 206182) | Populus deltoides microbial communities from Bellville, Georgia, United States - Xylem-PdIQD-R3 | ecosystem: Host-associated > Plants > Phyllosphere > Stem > Wood/Secondary xylem...
TATATGTTAGGAGTCCATTGACGAGAAGGGGTTGGGGAAAGCTTAAACTCAATTTCTACGGCGAGGGTGAGGAATATAAGTGCAATTGAAATTCTCGAGGATTTGTACATTTCTCTTTCTTGAAGTTTAATCTCTCTGTGGACTAACCATACAGTCAAGAGAAACCATGAATCAAAATAGAAGAGTTTTCCCATCTACGAGCAAATATTTTGTAGTAGCCTCGTTAGTTTGTATATTTTCTTGATATATTCATATAAGCATAAACCGAAACATTTAAAACATTCTAGAACTATAAAAATAGTTATTAAATCATTAGTACATATAAAAACATTCCTCCTAAAATAATAATTATAAGTAAGAGAAACTTATAGTCATTTATGTACATTCAACATATCTACGGATAAAAAAATATAGGGTTGAATTTAGTAAAACAAGAAATTGAAAATTTTTGTTGAGATTGTCTGTTCGGAAATTTCATGAAAAGCTAATCATAGGTTCTTTTCTCAATCGAAACAATAAGATCGTTATACTCATTACTAAACTTGTTAAAGAGATAAAATATAACCAATGCATATCTTTTTTTTTTTATCAAAGGTTGAATTGATCATCATCAAAAAATTAGATTAAAAACTAGGATATATTATGGGAAAATAAAACTTTCATCGAAGAGAAACAATTAAAATGGTTTCATAAAAATTCTCATAGAATTAAGAATGAAGTTTTCATACTGTACATGCCACATCATGAATTAGTAATTGCATCTAGTCTCTAAAAAAATCTTAATTGTTTTGAATTTTCTCCTTTTTTTGGAATGGAATATTTATGAAATTACATAAATAGGATCGAACCTTATTCCATGTTATTTATCTCTTTTTTATTCTTAAGCAAGTCTCTTGATCCATGATTTATGTTTCATCTTTCATTTCCTTTTCATTTGTTTTAAGAAATATAACGATCAATTTTGATTCTTTCTTTTTCTATTGATTCTTTTTTGATCGAGATGTATGGCTCAATGAGTTTATGTGTTGATATAGATCTTGTTCATGGATTTAAAAAATGTACAAAAGCTCTATTTTTTTATGTCATTTTATGAGTCTCTTTCTTTTTGTGTATGTCATCTCCACTCCTTTTGGTAGCATCCACTAATTTGAATTTAATTTGAAAACCATATTTTGATCCGGATATTTTTTGAGATGCTCCTGATAACCAATAAATGGCAAGTGCTTTCTCTTGTATAGATCTTATTTCAATGGGAACTTGATGAGTTCATCTGTCTGCATGTCTTGCTTTAAATGCTATATTAGGAGTTATTCCATGTATTGCTTAATGTAAAACAGATAGTGGATTTGTATGTCTTTTGTTAAATCTTATTCATGGCTTGATAGATAATTTGATAAGCTAATGATTTTTTTTTTGGTGCTTTAGAATATGGTTAAACAACATGTTAACTAATCGATTGTGATAAATTAGATTGGATTTTGCAGTTTTTCTTCTTTAATACCTCAACATGACATAAGATACAAAGGGTTCTTAAGAATCAATTTTCCTTTTTATAAGAGCTAATAAAATAATTTATTTTTGGTTTTTTATCCCAAATTGTAAGGTGGATCTCAAAAGATATAAAAGACCTCCCTTCAAGTCATATATATGACTTTCATCTAATACAATTTTCCATATGTTTCTATATGTATCTATGAGATTAAGTATGAAATTGGGTATTTTTTTCCCTCTTTTTCTGCTAGGATTGGAAATCCGGCATTTTTCATATCCATATGATTGAGTCTTTGGTATTCTAAAAAAGTGTAAAAACAAGTGCTTCAAATCATTGATATTTGACTCGGACTTGTAATAAAAAAAGTCAAAACATTTTGAATTATTTATTGACATGGATAAAGTTAAGGAGAACCTCTGAAATTATCCCAATATTGGACTTTACATGTTTTAGCGACTCATATGGCATCATCAAATAATACAACTCTTGGATAAGATTCTAGAACACCCTTGTTGACAATCCTTTACTCCAATGACATCTAGGGTTCCTTGAATAATGTGATATCTCACAGTGGGTAAATCTTTAACTTTTTTTCCTCTTACTAAGATCACAAAATGTTCTTGTGCATTATGACCAATACTAGGTATATAAGTAGTGATTTCGAATCCAGAGGTTAATCATACTCTAGCAACTTTACATAAGATAGAGTTTGTTTTTTGGGTGATAGTGAAAAAGTTGATATATAAGTCATCTTTACTGTCACTCTACATAATCGTACATGAGATTTTCACCTCATATAGTTTCTCATTCAATTCTTTCAAAGTCATTAGACCCTTTTCTCGGTCGAGAAGCTCTTCACTTCATCCACTTTGTCCCAAAACATAACTAGGACAAATTTAGTCATTTTTCATGTTCCAATTGAACACTTTTCTTTTTTTTCTTTTTTTTTTATTATTAAAAGAAAGAATTCCTCTTTTTACCAAGCATACGTGGATCTAATCACGATATTATAATAAGAATAAGAACAAGAGATCTTTTTCAATCAATCTCTTTACCCCATATTCTTCGAGAGCTAGAAAGATTTTTTTTTAAGTTTGAATTTGTTCATTTGAAATCTAAGCTCTTATTTATTTATTTATTACTTTTATTATTTCTTCTTTTTTTTCTTTTTTTATTCCCTTTCATCATTCTTTATAACTCATAAGTTTAATTCTGTACAATCTAATCCACTTTTTCATTAAGCAAAGGGTAAAAAATAAATCAAATTAATTTGTTAATCAAAAGTACTATGTGAGATCTTTATTTTCCCCCCTTTTTTGCTATCTCTATCCTATAGGTATATCATTTGAATCAATGGAGAACCTTTTCTTCTCTATCTGTATGAATTGATATTATTATATTCTAGTTTCTTTCTGACACCTCCTAAGAAAAATCATGAATTGGGTCCTAAATTGAATAGTTAGTGTGAGCTTATCTGTGTAGTTATGCACTCTTTGAATAAGAATCTATTTCTCTAAAAGATTATAACTTTCATGCTTTAGTGGGTCTACGAGATCTTTTTAATGAATTATGTTGTGTTAAAATGATATTTATATGATCTGATTGATTGTGTAAGGCATGTGGTAACAATAAAGCTAGGGAAAGTATATAGAAAAAATAATTATACTTTATTAGTATTATTAGATTAGGATTAGTTAGAGCATCTCCAATGAGAGATGTTATTTTAAAGAGGTAAATTGATAAAATAACATTTTGAATAGTAAAAATATAGGTTTTTTTTACCATATATAATCCAATGAAAAAAAGCTATTTGAAAAGCCAATTCTATTATTGTGGAATAAATAAATTTTTTATTTTTTCTTAATGATTTTGATGTTATTTTTTTTTTCCACATAGCTACATTTAATTGGTTTATATTTTTGTTGGCCTCACTTTGTTAGTTTTGGCTTTTTTGAAAAATATGTAGAAATAACATTTGTGGGAAAGATAAGGTATTTTAGCATTTTGTTTGGCTTTCCCCTTGGAGCATGAAAAACAAGCAAAGGAAAGCCAAAATATTACTGGCTCTCAATTTAACAGCTGTGTTAGAGATGCTCTTAGTATTACATTAGTATTAATTAGTGATCCCAGCTCAGTGAGTCCTTTCTTCTAGGATAAATTGTTGGTATCAATCCTATATTTTATCTATATGGATCGAGGAAAAAAGGGCTCGATGAGAAGAGGATTGTACCATGAGAGAAGTAAGGAGGCCAACCTCTTTCAAATATACAACATGGATTCTATCAATTCAATAGAGTTGAACTCTTATATTGATTCGAATGAATTATCCTTTTCACATAGGAAAATCTTTGTCTGCTAGGCAAAATGAAATTAAATTACAAATTCTATCTTGGTAGGATATACATCTATTTATTTCTATTATTATGAAATTCATAAATGAAGTAGTTAATAAATTAAATAAAATAGTTAAAGGTGGGGTTACCATTATCCTTTTTGTAGTAATGAATCTTGTATGTGTTCTAAGAAGATAATTTTTTCCATTTCTCAAGGTCTCAAAAAGGCATGAAAATATATAAGAACTCTTAAATGGAAATGGAAAGAAGATGTAACTTCAGCTTCTTCAAAAATTACAAGATCTATTGCGTAAGAAAAGGGGGTTAATCCATATCATCTCGACTTGGTTTTGATTTCTTTATTTTTTTTAAAGAATATTGAGTCAAGGTTTTCTCCTACCTGTATTGAATAGTTTATGATGATCTAAACCTTCTTCATGTAAAACCTGCTTTATTTAAATTAGAAAAATCATATGTTTTTTTTAAAACCATGTTTTATGACTTGAATCTATAGTCAATCCTATTTCTGATAGAAGTAGTTGATAATTGATTCCAATTTTTTTATTATTTTCATATTCGTAATATTGCAAAAAGAGGGTTTGATTCAAAGTTGTTCAAGAATAGCGGCGTTGAGTTTCTCGATCCTTTAACTTAGGATTAGTTAGTTTTATTTCTCGATGGGGACATGGAAAAGGATATAACTTAGCAGTAGAGTGTCACCCTTTTAGTAGGGTTTGACTCAAAGTTGTTATGTTCTCATAAATTAATTTTTGTATTTTTCAAAGTATGATAAAAATAAAATTTTTATTTTTTTTATAAAATATACATGAAATGTTTTAGAATTTAGCCGCATGCACACAAATAAAATCATATTTTTTATATTTAAAATAAAAAATTTTGGATTTTTTTGTAGTTTTTTGAAATGTTTTAAAAAAAGTAAATATGTTTAATATCGAGTCATTATTTTACAATGTAAGTTTACAGTCCAAATATTAAATGAAATGGTTAGAAAAAAAAATGCAAGGGACCCATAAATAATTTTAAAATGGTCTCTATAATTTTAAGAAATTATTTGGGGTTTATTTGGCAAAACAAGAAAAAAATTCAGCAAAGAAAATTGTCTAAAATTTGTTAGGGCATGTTTGTCAAACATGTTCCAAGGATAAAAAAAATATTTGTTTTTTTCTTTATAAAATTTTGCACAACCAAACAATGCCTTAAACCTAGAATGGGCTCAACCCAACCTCGTGGGCTAGGCTTTGTGGCTCAAGCCTAAAAACCCAAAAACATGACCCACATACAAAAAAAAAAAAGATTAAAAAGAGTTTTTCGTTTGAATCCAAGCCATGAACACCAAGAACTGGATGACAAACCCAGAAATTGAAGTGAAAATGAAGAACTAATGTAGAAATGGAGAGCTAATGCATAGAACTACGCAAAATAGAGAACTAATACACAATCATGTATCAAAAAGCAATAATAACTTCTTATTTTCAACAAATCAAACCCAACAGCCAAAAACCCTAACCCAGGCATTAAAGAGTTCTAAGGATCAATTAATCCAAAGCATGTTATAAAAGGAAGAAAAAATAGCATAGAACACTCATACGTAGGTCTAAGACTTAATTGAAGCTTACAATAGGGGCGAAAACATCAGATTATAAGGGAACCTAAGTTTTGACTAAAAAACACTTAAGCACACAAACCCAGAAATGCCCAAAACGCTAAAACCCAATGAGAAAAACATAAAACCAGGAAAAAGGACTTAAACATTACAACTATAGATTAAATATGTTAAACATAATTTGTTTTAACCATCAAAAACAACAAGAATCCACAAATAATAGCAAAACAACCAGCAAAATCAATTACCAACAACCATAAAAAATTGCATCTCCTTATGTATAAACATTGTTTCATTTATGTATAAACATTGTTTCATTAATTAATTCCTTCCATCCCTAACCCTAAACATCTTGTCAATAGGTTATAAAAAAACAACACAAGATCAACTAAAACAGCAACATCACACTTTAACATATTCTGCATTAAATATATTATTGATTAAACTAAGCCTTAAATCATGCCAAAACAAAATTTTAAACTATCATTCATCATTTAATCATCAATTCTAAAGCACAAAGTAGACATCAAACAAAACTCGAACATATATGTTGATTCATGGCATAATTAAACATCTTAAAAACAAGCATCCATTGCATTTAAACTAACAAATACCTTTAAATGATGCCTAATAAATATTTTAAGTAGAAATCTAGAAGACAAAATAGAAAAGGAGAGGGTGTGCTCATTAAGCTACACCCCTTCGTTAAAGTTAAAAGTATATATTATCTAACAATGTTGTATCATTTGCTTGGAATTTATTGCTCCTTCTTCAAGCTTTAGATCTCTGGTATTTCTACTTCCAATCTTGGACTCACAAGCTCTATCTTCTACCTTTTTTCTTTCACTTCTTATCAATACTTTATGGCTTTTCTATCAACTTTAGTAGTTTAATTTTATCTGAACTTTTCTCTTTTTCTTTATCTATTTCTTCTCTCTAACCCCCTTTTTATGCTCAAGAGCAGATGCCCTTTTATGGTGGTTTTTGCCAAGAAGTTGTTGGGGAAGATTCTTATTTTTTTTCTCTTTCAAAACCTACATCTCCAAAATAGGTGGTGTCTGGTCCCATTTTTTTCTCTTGTAAACCAAAATCACATATAAGAAAACAATCTTGGATTCTTTTTTGTTATGGTAAATGTTTCTTCAATTATAGATGATTTAGTTAGGTACTTTGTTAAGATCATTGTAGAGATTGATCCATAAACATATCATTTATTGACCTAAACCTTGTAAAGAGGATGCAGATCTATCATTGGGAATAAACCACACTAGATTTAAAGGTCTAAAACTCCATATTCATCGATTGAAAGGTAGGCTTTTGATTAGCCTGAATCTGTCAATACAGGAAAGGCTGATTAGAGACAAGATGTTGTTAAGTTCATTAAATCAAATGAGGTACAAAAATATGATGAGGATAGCTGATCCTTATAGAGAAGATGTTTCTCAGTTGAATGGTGGTGGTTGGAATCCTTAAGGTGGCCAAAGATGTCACATTCATTCATCTGAAAGTGGCATCTCGATCATCTTTTGTATGCTGAGGAAGACAATAAACATGGATAGGTGATGTGTCACTCGGTTTTTTCATTAAAAACAGGTGATATGTCGTCTACTTAAACCCTAAAAATTAGGGTTTTTTAATTGGGATTTTATAAATTTCAATTAAGTTCTTATTTTTTTTAATTTCAACATATGCACCCTCAATTTACCCTAAAACTTCTCAATTGTTGCAATTGCACTTATAAAAACCTAGATGTAAATTCTTTAAGTTGAGCTCCTTTTGCACTTTGATCTTTGGTTTTCAAATTATGCAACTTGACCCCTATCAACTATCAAACTTTCAATTGTTTTTCAAATTGACCTCTGATTTGCTTAATTTTAGTCCCTGAACTTATGCGTCTTATACATTTTGGTTCTTAGCTTTGAAATTCTTTAATTTGACCTTCGATCTTTAAATTTCTTTTAATTGAACCTGGTTGCTCCAATATAGTCTTTTCAAGTTTCAATTGTCCCTAATCTTCCAATAATTATGAATTGATCCAAATTAGGCTTTTGAACTTGATTTTTCTTCAATGAGTCCTTAATTGAATCCATAAAACCTATTAGAAATTAAATTAAGTCCTTGAACTTAATTAATTTCTCTAATTTTGGTCAAGTTAGATTTCAACCTCCATTTTCTTTTAGTTAAGTCTTTCTTCAACTCATCATGTCAAATTATCCCAGTGTAGTTATTTTGGTCTTTGGTAGCTCAATGGCTTATCTCATCTTATCTAAAAAAAAATTAGATTTCAAAATTTTTTATTTTTTTCTATATTTGAATAAAAAATGTGTTTTTTTATAAAACAATTTTTTAAGGGTCTAAAATTTAGTTATAATAATTGCCCATTGTTTACAATTCTTATGATAAAAAGTCTCGTAAGACACTTTAATAGAATGCTTATAAAGATAAAAAGATGTGAAGATTTTAATTTTAGGATTAAAAAAAAACTCCAATGGAGATTTGTGGATTTACCAAATCAAGAAGTGGTTAATCCTTCTCAAAGTGATGAGATATTCAAAGATATCTCTAAGAATGGCATATCTAATAAAATTGTTAAAAACAAGGGCTTAAATGCACTCTAAAAACGATAGAGATAAAATCACTATCTAAGAGAGATAGGGGCAAAACAACGCACTATCAGAAAGGCAAGGGACTCGAAGGCTCACATAAAAGGTGATAGTGTCAAAAGCATTATCTAAGAGAGATGGAGGCAAAACAACGCACTATCAGAAAGGCAAGGGACTCGAAGGCACATATAAAAGGTGATAGTGTTAAAAGCACTATCTAAGAGAGATGTGGACTAAACAACGCATTGTCTGGAAGGTAAGAGCTCAAAGGCGCACTCATAAGATGATAGTGCCAAAAACATTATCTAGAGGAGATAGGGGCTAAACATTGCATTATTTGAGGGCGAGGACTCAAATGCGCACTTAAAAGATGATAGTGCCAAAACAATTATCTAAAAGAGATAATGGATAAACAACACACTATCTGGAAGGCGAAGGGATAAATAGTGCATTATCTGAAAGGCATGGGCTCAAAGGCGTACTCAAAATATGATAATGCTAAAAGTACTATCTAAATGAGATAGGAGTTAAACAACACATTATCTAAAAGTCAATGACTCAAAGAAAAATGATAGTATTAAAAGCATTATCTAAAAGTGATAATGACTAAACAATGCATTATTTGAAAGATAAGGGGATCAAAGACGCATTTAAAAAGTGATAGCTATAAATATATTATTTAAAAGTGACAAGTCTTCACTTATAAATATTACTAAATATAACTAGTGAAAAATAAAAATGATTGAAGATTATAATTTATCGTATTTATAATTTTATATTTGATTATTAAGTTAACGAGGAATAGCAGGAGATTAGATCTTGTAAAGTTCAATTCTAGTAATAGTTATCCTATATCAAAATAACTATACTTTTAAATGACAAGATAGTCTCTCTTTTTTCTAATTTAAACAATTATTTTTGTGCATTGCTAGAAAAAACCATGCTCCATTTCTTTTTCTAGTTCTGAAAAAAAGTACATGAAGATTTATCATAACATGACATAAACAATATTATTTTAATTTTTAAACTATATTATAAGAAAATTATATGGAATATTTTTAAAACTGATTTTTTAGAAGTTCTTGTAAGACACGTGAAAACAACATTGAAAACAACATCAATGGTTCGTACGTACAGATGTATTCTTTGGTTCCTACCTTGCACATCCATCTAGCACACTTAATATATATATATAAACACAAACTAGTTCAGATACTCACATTAATTAAAATAATAATAATAAAAAAATATTAAACCATAAACAGAGAGATCTTCTTCTTGTTTGGAGGGGTTGATTTTGTTGACAATAATATTAATGGGATCTACAAGTAGGCACAGTTTATGATCATGATCTAATAGCATGTGTATTTTTAAAGTTTATATATATATATATATATATATATATATATAACACAAATTAGCCCGGATACCCACATTAATCAAAATAATAATAATAAAACAAAATATTAAACCATAAACAGAGAGATCTTCTTGTTTGGAGGGGTTGATTTTGTTGACAATAATATTAAACATTTAGAAAACATTATAAGAAAAAACTCTAAAAATACACATGTTATTAGATCATGATCTTAAACTGTGCCTACTTGTAGATCCCATTAATTTAATGGTTGATATGTATTTTTGAAAAAACTTTTATTATATTTTCTCCATGTCTAGTAGAACGATGGAGTCACTTTCCACCTCCAGACCCTGGGAAACCAGTGTCTATTGCAAATAGGATCACTTTCCCTCATGGTCACAGGCTTATATGGCCACTGGTTCTGCACGGTTTGCCCAGTTCTTCGAGAACCCAGCCATAACTAAATACACAACAGGGGCGTAGGCCAATGTGGTAGGGTTCGCGCTAGAAGACGCAGGATTACTTAATGAACAAACATAAGAGGAAGAAAAAAACAGAGCCCATTTTGTATGGCTTTGTCTTGCTGCAATTTCTCCATATCTCCCTCAAAGCTGCATAAATCAAATACACAACAGGTGTGGCACTGTGGATGACAAAACAATATAAAACCACGGGGGATTCCTTGCATGGCATCAAAATTGTCGAACCAATTGTAATAATAAAATTAACAAAAAAATAATGACGACTATGACAGAAATTTGGACAGGACAAAATATACCCCCCTCCCCCCTATCTGTCCATTATTTTGGTTGCCCTGATGAGGGGATGATGTGATCCTAACATCGAACTGAAATTCCATATATGATCTAGCTAGCAAAAGTTTTCATTATCTGTGAAGGATGAGAACAAAACCATCCCCTGATGTCGAGAAGACAAAAATTGACTAAGTCTTTGAATGTGAAAGAATAATCTCTGTTGGCTTGGGAATCACTAAAGCCGCTCCATTTCTATTTTTATTATCCCTATAAGCTCTCCCAGGTTCCATTAGATCGATACAAACCAACCTGTCAATTGATAGAAACTTCACACCTTTGTAAGTTCAGCAGCTGCCACAGCAGGAGCGGCTGCGGGAGCAGGGCCACCAGTAGTGGGCCTGAAAAAATCACATCAAATCCTTTTAGCAGCAATGAAACCGCATATCAAGGCACAACAAAGCTTGACAATCATAGGAAATACTTACAATCCCACAAAAACTTTGAATGCATCATAGATACCCCACTGAGCTCCAGTAAGAGTTCCAATCATGACAATTCGGAGAGGCAACCCACGAGTGAACAGACCCCACAAACCTAGCTTCTTCACAGCCTGCAGAACCAAACAGTTAAAAAGGAGACCAGAAAATATTTTTTTTCCAGGGAATACACTTTAAGAAGGTACTCACATCACCAACAGTTGCCCCTTTAGAGTTGTTCAGGAATGATACAAGATTATCGGCAGGATGAGACACAATAGCACAGAACACACCAGCAACATAACCACCAGCAAAACTAACACCAAGTTGCAGAGATTTGCTGCACTGGTCCTTTGGTTTGGGGATGGAGTACTTGTAGATCATCTCCACAATGGTCTCAAACGATGCAAACTTCATCATTGTATCTGCAATGAAAACAATTAACATTGTCAACAACCAGAGCACCTAATATGACCAGTAATAAGTCAGATTGTCACACAGATAGCAACAAATAAAAAACTAACACTCGAATACAGCAAAGGTTCAGTGCTAGTGTTGCACATAAACCACAAGATGAAACCACACATGGTTTGCGAGATCGAAAACCATGAACTTAAATGGTAGCATGAAAAGACAAATACCTCAACAAATAAAATCATAGTTCTCCCAAAATCTAAACACTTAATACATGATGCACACTTTCAGATGATTATACAAGTTCTTCTGACAAGCAGCTTGGCTCTGCTAGGCCTTGTGCTTACAAATTAAGCCATTGTTGCTAATGTACACACAAGCGCTGAAAATGAAAGCTGTATTAAAAAGCTGATGAATGCTTGGTTACGGTTATTATTTATGTGCGGCTAAGTTTAAAAACAAAACTTAAATATTTGGTTAATCCCATGTTAGAAATGCCATTGAAATACAAAATGACAAATAAGGACACAAGTAATTTTTTATCTATTAGGATGGATATGAGATGATATAAAAAAAAATGGAACATTAAAATTAACTAAAACAAATAGAAAACCAACATATTTTTGTATTTAATCAAAACATCCCATCTAATAAAAACATTAAAATTACTTAACAAGAAGTGCTCAAATCAAACATATAGCCATGACCTAAAATGCAATGTCCTTCACAAGCCAAAAGAAACTATTGTCATAAATAATGTTGTAAACTCCAACATTTATAAATATAAGATGGTCATAGTAGCAGTTCAAAAAAATTAAAATAGTATAAAACATTGAAAAAATCAATTGTACTGAACAGTAAAAAGCACACAATTATAAAATCCGACTTTCTTTGCCCAATAGAGCTTAAAATAACTATCAAAAAGTAAAGCAGATGTTAAACTTACATGGAATCTGACGACCCCAGAGAGGAACAAGACCTTTGTACAGCCTGAAATAAATGACAAGTTAGTTCCATATACAGCTTTACAGAAAATTAAAAATCAACAAAAAAAAATTCTTGACATTATAAAGCATACCCAAGAGCGCCTTCAGCTTTGACAAACTTTGGAAGTCCATCTGATAAACCTCTAGCAAACCCAGGCTGAGTTTGAACACGAACCTTCACTGCCTCAAAGGGGCAAAGAGCAATGTCAGCAATCACCTCAGCAGAAGCAGAACCAGCAAGGTAAATCAAGGTCTTGTACTTGGCTGCAAACTCAGGCCCGGCAAGATCAGAGTAGTACTTCTTGAAAAACTCATAGAAACCAAATTTGCAGGCCCCCTGAGCACTGTAACCAAGAAGGGTGGGCACCCAACCCCTGAAGAAACCCCTCACTCCTTGCTCCCTGAGCAGAACTCCAAAACCAGATGAGGTGCTCTTGTACTTGGCAGGGTCTATCTGAAAAATCAATCACATAGATAGTAGTTCACATCCTCAATATTTTAATATAACATTGCTAACCAATTTATCCTGTGCTTGATGGGGCCACAAAATTGAAATGAAAAGAAAATGCACATCAACTACTAGCAAAGATAAAACTCCAAATTCACATTGCTTCCAAATCCTGTTAACTTAGAACACTAAATAATAGATTATAAATTAGACTTGAGCACATGTAACAGTTTACAACGGATAGAACACAATAACAACAACAAATGAACCCCTTCAAAGACATTCTTCATACCACAATACAGTTGATGGATGGTGCACAACAACAAGAACATCGAACCCCAGTTCTTAACCAGTTAGCCAATAAAAATATCACATTTGCTCAAAATATGTATCAATGACTCTCCAGAGTGTTATGAATCAGAAAACTGAAAAACTCAAAGACACATTTAGAAAGTTTTCTAAAACAAGCATAAAAGATCCATGGAAACAAAGACGACACAGTTGAAAAATAAAAATATCAACAGAAAGCAACTAACACTAAAAAGCGCTCGACATTTCTCTCTATGCATCACAAAACAAGTCAAATGCTCAAGATGAAATATAGAATAAAACAGTCACTCTATATATACTTCAGTCACCAAAAAACAGATATAATCTAACACAAAAAAAAAAACAATTAAACAGCATATCTGGAAATGTTAAATAGATTTGACTTATCAGAAACCCTAAGAACCACAAAAATCTATAAAAGCAAACAAGATCCAACAGCAGTAAAGGTGATCAAAATCAACAATAACAACACAAATCTAAACTAAAAACAACAGAAAAGAGTAAAAAATGTACCTGCATATTGCACTTGACAAGGTCAAGAGGAGTAACAGTCATATGAGTAAGTCCACAGCTAAGAATACCACCAGCAGTGCAAGCAGCATAGAAAGCAGGCGAGTACATCTCGATCTTCTTCCCGGGCTCACTCGGTGCCGGGATCACAAATCCGCCACTGCTCTTGCTTCCCATAGTGACCGTTGACGACGGCGGCGGAGAAAGTGATGGTTGTTCGGAGTGGAGGCTAGAGAGGGAGAAAGTTTTAGCGGAGGAAGAAGAGGAGTAGAGGAAGCTAGGGATTAGTGACTGTTGTCTGAGAGAATCCATTTCTGGAGAGAAATGAGGGGACTTTTTTTTTCCTGCTGCAATAGAGAGTGAGAAACGAAGAAGAGAGGAGCAGCAGAGAGATGATTTTGGGGGGTTCTCTGCCTGCCTGCCGCCTGCCTATCTCTCTCTGCCAACCAAATGCGCTGTATGAAATGTTGCGGGGATCGATCGATTCCGGTTTTATTGGATACTTCTCAACGACCCTCGCCCAGCGGGTTTTTGTTTTTTAAATTCGGTTATTTACAACTGGAAAAGGCTCAAAACAAATATATATATATATATATATATAAAACACGATTACCCCTTTTCATTACTTGAGTCCTTGATGGGATGAAATTTGAAGCTTTAACTATTATATTGGATAATTACTAAACTAATAATACATTAATATTTAATTTGAAAGATAAATTAAAAGTTAGTTTCTGAATGATGATTTATTTTTATAACCCGAGGTGTTTGGGTCAGCTTACGCGTACCACGACTAATCTCCAGAGCCACTGAATACCCTGCAAGCCCAATAGATAGGTAAGGCACCGCGGAGGTGACGGGCATTCACGCTGATGCTTGAACCCAGAATGCAGAGGCAGGGAAACCCTACCAAGACTGTTGGGCTACAAGCTTCGGTGGATATTGAATGATGATTTTATTCATATGAGACCTTGTGCTCAAACTGAAAAAATTAGGAATAATTAAGGGTGAAATTAAAAAAAATTAATAAAATATATTTTATTGGACACCTTCACCTAAAAATAAAAAAAATAAAGGAAAATACTCTCCATGTTCCACATGTTACACTAGCCATGATATGTTGCATATTTTTTTTTTTTGGATTTGAGGAAACCTCACCCCCCCGGAAAGCGCACTTTGTGGGCTCAGATAAGGGAGTAAAACCCTGGCTGTCCCAGGCTCTTACAAGAGGTGCACGCCCTGACTCGAACTCGAAACCTGCTGTGCAGATCTCAAACCCTTTGTCATCACGCTACGCCCCTTAAAAAAAAACATGATATGTTGCATATTTAATTAAGATATGATATCTATTTTTTTTTAATCTAATAAAAAAATAAACAATTTATATCTAAATTAGGAGGTTAATTATAATTTTATTTTCTACCACCACATGTATAGATTTACTCGCCATCCGACTGAGTTTTTCCAATCCATATCCCATGAAGTTCCTGTTTCTATGAATGTAGAGTATGTGGCAAAGGAAATGAAATAATCATTTCGAACTTGTTGGCCGTCACACGCACCACATAAACAAATACGACCTTAAAAAAGATTTGTCCCATGAAAAGCAAATGTGTAATTTTCATGTAGAGCGGTGGCATATATTATAGACGGTTAAAAGAAAAGACCAGCCAGCAGCAAGTGAGCGAGTGGCATATTCTTCACATGTACTGGGAACACCAAAACTGAGTCAACTGTTTTTCAACTTTAAGATCAACTAGTCAAATTATTTATACCATTTTCATCAACTTCTTTTCCTCTATTGTTGAAAATTTTGTTAAAATTGTGATTTAACTTGTAAATTAATCATATAATTTTATTTACAAATCAATATATATTTAACGTGTAAAATCACTTTAGAAACTCGAAAATAGATAAAATTAGGTAAAATCATTAAAATCGGATGAAATCGTGTAAAAACACGATTTCATGACCGTTTTAAAGATTTTGGCAGAAAACATATACTGCACTGCAATATTGCAGTATATGTTTTCTCCAGACCAATGCTGGTTGTCACTCATCCATGTTTTACCCTAAATTCCTTATCTTCTCTTTGAGATTGACGACTCAAGCCTCACGACTTCCTCTCATCAACAGCATCAAGCAGCAACGATCTCGCTCTCCTTCCTCCACCATACCTGGCCCTCCCTCTGCTCTTCCATTAGTTTTTTTTTTCACATGGAGTAATATTAAATTCTCGCATCTCCCCCTCAAGAAAGAAAGGAACCCTTACTTTCAAGAGAGAGAAAACAAACAAACTCTCAGGGGCATCGCAGTATCAGTATTACTATCTTAGCGTAAAGCAATCATAACTGATTCTACCTCCATTTCTCTGCTACCTAATTTCTCCACTATAAATTCCTTTCCTCGACCTCTCCATACAATAATAATAGACATAATGCATCACCGTTTGATTTTATTTTCTTTCTGATTTGTTTGTTTGTCGTTGTGTTTTCTTTTCTTTTTGGTGGATTAGGTTTAGTTATGCTTGGAATAGGGGGAAATGGGGCTGATTTCAGGGATATTTTTGGGGATTAATCTTTGAAATCAGGTTGATGGTTGGATGGAAACACATGATGCAATACCGAAGCACCAAAAGAGTTGCCAAGGTTCGTTAATTTTGATTGAGATACATGTCGTTTTCCTTTCTCTCTCTTTATTATTTGTTCAGTAGAAGTTGCTTGAAAATACTATGAGGTGCATTGAATTTGGAAAGTTAAATGCGAACTCGAATTTTTATCTGTAGGCAATTGATATAAAACTTCTCGGTTCACTCAACATAGATGATTTGAAGAAAGTATGTGGTGATAATTTTCCTGATTGGATATATATATATATAAATATATATTTATTTATATATATTTTTTTTTATATTTTTTTTTTTTTTTTTTTTTTGCAGATGTAATTCACTACTAATTCGTACTCTGGTTGCATCTTGCAGGTGAAATGGCTAAACAAGCAATTGGGCAAGCAGAAGTAAGATTCTTGTTTTTTTTAATAATCATTTTTTATTTTGGGTTTGTTCTGGCCCATTAGACAATTTTTAAGGGTTTATTTCATTATTGGACTTATGTTAGTTGATTACTAGTTTATGCTCATTAGCTTGCAACATATAAGGGGTCTATTAGGATTAGTTAGAGAAAACTATATTATGTTTTTTTAAGCTACAAATTTGGACAACAACTTGAAGAATAAACATGAGTTTTTTTTTTTTATTCATGGCAAAACAACCTTTCTTTATAGGGACAAAAATCTTACACTGACTTATTAAAGATTAACTAGCTTCATGACGTGATTCATATACTTAGAGTTCTTAGATACAAGGTTATCTCTAAATTCAAATATTGTTTTCAATACCTTTGGTTCATAAGTACACTGTTACTTCTAGGTCAGAGTTCTATCATACCTGATTTTCAGCATTCCGATTTGTTATTTACTTCGTTTGGGTTGCTTGATCATGTGATCAAGAGATCCATATCAGTTTGTATAAAAGCTAGGCTCCAAAAACCAGGTTATACCCATTATACTCTTCTTGTTGGTTTTGGTTTCCTTAGCTTTACTTGTCTTTGATTCAATTTTTATTATTTCGTGTCTAGAGCTTAGTAGTTTGCATTTAGGGCTCCTTTAAAAAAATGTTATTTTAGTTTGTTGTTGTCTTAGAATATATCAATAACATAAAGAGTAAAAAAATATGTTATTTTAGCATGTTATTGTCTCAAAATATATTAGTAGCATAAAAAGTAAAAAATAAAAAGAACGTTTAAAAAATGAGCAACTAAAATTGAAAAAAGAGGAGGATGGATGAAAAAAATATAGGCCTGCGAATTCATACAAATAAAAAAGAACAACATGTTTGAAGTAAGGACTGAAATATGTCAGGAATGTGTAAAAAATAAAAAAACATTGTTTTCTTATATATTATGGATTCCAGTCAATACAAGGATTTCTTAATCCTCTTGGAAGTATGTGTGACATCTATTGACTTACTTATTTTACAAGGATTTCATGTCAAACAATGAGACATTTATAGCAGCAACTATTATCCATAGTTTACAAGAATTTCATATCCATTATAAAATGTATGTGGTGCTAATGAGACTTAGGATTCTTTTGTTGTTATTTTCCTTATTTTGCAGGATTTTCTATTCAAAAGAGAGATTATAAGAGGCTATTTAAAGAAAATATTGCAGTCATTTTCTCTCCTATTTTTAAGAGCATACTTTCAGCTAAACAAGAAAAGAAACTTCAGCATTCAAGACAATATCTTTCAAGCAAAGAAAGAGGATTAATGGATGGTACAGAAAGACACTCTTTCATCTATAAGTTTCAAATTCGGCTACAAGGGATCCAATGCAAGGAGATACGATTTTGGGATTGTTTTGATAACTTGTATTAATATGAATATTTCTTATGGTTTATTTATTTTTAATTAATATTTAAGATAATTATATTTTAGTTATAGGGCTTCTATTTCTATTGGGTTTGTTTTTCCTCCCAAAATCAATGATTAGGCTTGTGCTTAGCTGATTTTTAGTTAAGACCCATTGGTTTTCAACCCAATATAAGACCATTATGGTTATTATCTGAGGACTATATTATGTTTTGTTTTGTTGTAAATTTTGGGCAGCCTTTAGACATTAATAAAATTTAGTTTTGCTTAAGCAAACTTCATCTTCTTTGTTAGGACAAAAAGTAAATTTATCTTATCAAGGTATAATTGACCTTGTGGTATCATTCACAATTATCCAATACTTCTTGTTCTTAGTTACATGTTAACTCTAGGTCAACGTTCTAGTCTAACAGATTTGATAAGATTCATCTAGTAACTTTAACCCTCTGAAATAATATGTTTTCAAATTTCATTTGATTTGAAAATGTATCACCATATATTTTCATGTGTATAGTATCTCCCTATAAAATTTAAACTTAATTTGATGTATGGTTTAGAAGATATGACCGATCTCGCAAAACTTGTCATCAAATATTTTAAGGCAAATTCAAACTTGACTTGGTTTGTATTAAGTTCTCAATCAAACATATTAGTAAATAATAAAATTAGAAAAAATAAGTCAATTAAAAAAAGAAAAAAATGATTCAATTGGGTTAACTTGTCAAACCCGTGACTCGGGTAATGAGATGAGGACAACCCAATAAAAAGCAAATATAATGTTGAAAGACCCATGATCATGGTCATAAGACTACGATAATCTTTTAAAAGAAAATGACCTAATTTAACCTGGGTAAAAATACCAAAACTTGCAACCTTGATCGTGAGATCAAGATATCCCTATAGAAAGAAAATCAAAATAAATTATGAAGTTCAATTCCTAACCAATCTAATGTTGAATGATGAAATTAAAAAAAGACACTAAAAATATCTCGGGTCAACTCAGGTTAACTTATTAAGTATTATTCTCGAGTTATGAGGTTGGAATAACCTAATAGAAAGCAAACAAAACAAATCATAAAGTCTGTTTCTCGATTAACCCAATATTAAAAGATGAAATTGCGAAAACAGTTAATTAAGGGAAAAAAAACTAAGTCAATCTGGTTAATTCGCCAAACTCGCGATCCATGTCATGAGATTGAGATAACCCAATAAGAAATAAATTTAATATTAAAAATTTTTTGTTAATGATAAGAATAATGATAATATTAGTAGTAGTAATAATAATATTAACAGTAACAACAACAACAACAACAACAACAACAAATGATGATGATGATGATTATGGTAATAGTAGAAGTAATAATGGTTTTTTTTTTAATAATAATATTAGTGATAATAGTAATAATTATAATGACAATTGTAATATTAATAAAAATAATAGTAAGATTAATAAAAATAATAGTAATGATATTAGTAATAATAGTAGTAATAATGATGATGATAATAATAGTAGTAGTAATTATAACGAAGACGATGACGACAACAACAACAAGAATGATAATAAAAATACTAATGATAGTAGTAGTAGTAGTAGTAGTAATTTTTTCATCTTTTATATAGATTAACTTTATTTTTGAAAAGAAAAAATATTTATTTTCAGATAATATTTCTAATATGTGTAACCTTGTATAATTTTTTTCTTCTATTTTTTCCAATTAATTTAATGTATGTATCTATTTCTATTATTGTTTGATTGGATAAAATATTAAATTTAATAAAAAATTCAATAAACTGGGTAAATATCTCGTTTTACGAGATTAAATATCTTGAAATATACTTGTCTCTTGATTTTTCTAATTTTATTTTTAGTTATTATTAAAAAAAATCATATTTATTAATAAATATAGTTCTTAATTTATTTTGATTACATATATACATGGTCTTTTCAATTTACATGATTTTTTATGTATAAAAACACGTAAAAAAAGTTAGTATATATAATTTTTTTTATAAAAATAATATTTAACTTGAGACAAATCACTATTGAAATAGCTTTGTAAAGCACAAGTGAAATAACTAGTTTATCTCTCTTGCTTGTTACAATATATGAGTATATGTATTGCATTCGCATAACAACTTTAAAAAATTGATAGTAATACAAGATTTATTGATTAGTTAGCAAAACGATGAAAAAATCAACTGTTTTGGAATAAAAGAAGATGGAAGTTGAAATTGGTGTTGAGTTGATAATGATTAAAGCAAATTTAATAACAAAAGATTAAGCAAATACAATAAAAAAAAATCATAATTTATACATGATTTAATTTAAAGCTTGAGTAGTATTATGTAGAGACAATTTATAAATAATTTAATTTAAAACTTTAGTTAAATAAAAAAACTAGAATCAAGATTTTTTAAATTTAAACTATTATACTAAGTATAATAATAATACTAAATTTCTTTTAACAATTTGGATTTTATTCTTTTATTTTCATTTTTTTTTTATCCAAGATGCAGCAGAAACATGGTAAATAAACTAGCAATCACAAGTACAAACCGTTAGCAAGGGATCATTCCATACATATATTAGAAATAGGATGATGAGGGTATAAGATGGATCAAAGTTTAATCCGTTTTCACAATGGATATGTACCTTGCTGCACCCAGGCTGGTGCCTCCTTAGCATATCAAACAGTAGATTACTCTCACTTTATCCAATTCAAACACCAGAATTTCGTTTTTTTAAATAAAATGAGATGAAAAAATGTGCTTTTATTATATGATTTTTAGGAGAGATTCAAGGGTTTTCCTGCAATTGTCTGATCATAAACTCCATCTAAAACAGAGTCCCATTAGCTAATTCTTTTGACCCACTTGATTTAGCCTGTGTTTTGTTGTGATACTATAAATCACAGTTGTTGTCATTCCACTGCATCGTTTGCTTAGAGCTCCCTGTAGACTGTAATTCCAGTTGCTGAAAATGTAAGAGCTTTTTGAAATGGATAATCTCTTTGGCAACATCAAGATCTATTGCACAGATTCATAATATAAAAATGGTTTTAATGACTGAATGTCTCACACTAGTAATTTAGTTAATAATAAATAATGACTAATGAGTCCATACAAGCTCTTTTGCACACAATTGGGTACAAATTCTATGCTTCTGCACAGGAAAAACTACTAGTTTCATTTCATATAAGAATATTGTAAGAAACAAAGTAGAATACCAAATATGGTGATATGACCGTTGAACACTGCTGGACTTGAGGAACTCTTCCCTATGAACTCACCTGAGATTGGCACCGGTGCCAATTTTCCTAATCTTGGAGGAGCTGCAGGACCCAGATCCCATTCGTCAGTTGGAGGAGGGAAAAAAGAAGACATGTTAGGAGCATTTACATATGGCAAAACAGCTGGAGAAGCTCCAATAGTAGGTTCACTGGTTAGAGCAAGCACACTGGCGAAGAACATGATCATTGGTATAACAACAGAAACCTTTGTAATGACAGCCATGGTGTTAGAATTGTATGGCAGACCTTGTCTAAGGCTAGATATTGAGTGAAGGGAATGCGGGCAGTGAAGTGTTGAAGGGTACCTAGATAAAGATGGTGGTGTGACTGTCAGCTCAACATCACGGGATATACAGTGACTGCTTTAATACTGCCAGCAAGGTTTCTAGCCCTTATTTATAAGAACATTTTGTTTTTCTTGACTTTGTCTTGTTGTGCCATTGGTACATTCTTTACTCTGTGCCTGGGAAAAACAAGTGGCCTTTGCAGACAGGCACAGTAGTAGTGGAGCCATATAATGCTGTAAGAAAGGATTATTCTTTTATTGTTTCACATGCTAAGGGGGGAGAAAGTGGAAATGGGTCTTATCAGTCATGTTCTCTTTGCTTATTCATCTGAACATATTTATTGGTTTCGTGAAATATAAATATATTAAATTAAAAAAATTTCAGAATCAGATAGATCTAAAAAATTTTAGAGTTTATAAAAAACACTACTTGAAGATAATTTTTTTTTAAAAAAATAATTGCTTTAAGTTTAAATTGTTGTAAATCGCAATCATCTAAGTATTCAATCTCTAGAAATGATTTACACGAATTATAGATGAAAAATCTTTTAAACCGTTTTAGAAAAAAAGAAATTGTTATGTTTTTAAGTGTTAGCTTTTTTCTTTTGTGTTTTTCAGGTATTTTGTATTGTATTGTATACTTCTCTCTGTACATAAAATATTTTCTATATATACAAAAACTTAAAACTTCATAAATATTATATGTTACCTATCTTTTTTGTAATGATGAATCTTGTATGTGTTCATAAAAAAAGGAATTTTTTTATTTTTCAAGGTCTAGAAACATGGAAATACATAAGAACTCTTGAATGAAAATGAAAAGGAGATGTAACTCTAGTTTCTTTGAAAATGATTAGATCTTTGGCGCAAGAAGAAGGGGTTGATTAACCAACCATTTAACTACAAAGTATGTATATATATATACTATCATGCATGTAAGTGCCATTTTCTGGTGAAGTTTCACCTAGAAATGGAGGAACAAAAAATTGAGACTTAAAGATAGATAAAAATTAAGCTTCAAATCTAGCGAT